>Ga0194061_1000155_pt1 | contig 41075 bp, 51 predicted proteins | sample SepL2221m_MetaG_FD_163423 | JGI IMG/M metagenome (GOLD analysis project Ga0194061, IMG submission 163423) | Anoxic zone freshwater microbial communities from boreal shield lake in IISD Experimental Lakes Area, Ontario, Canada - Sep2016-L224-21m | ecosystem: Environmental > Aquatic > Freshwater >... | reverse complement strand
TGGCTGCAGGTGGTGACCGAACTGAAGAATCGGGGCGTGGCCGACATCTTCATTGCCTGTGTGGACGGCCTCAAGGGCTTCCCGGACGCGATTGAGGCGGTGTTCCCCAAGACCGCTGTGCAGCTCTGCTTGGTTCACATGGTGCGCCACAGCCTGAACTTCGTGGGCTGGAAGCAGCGCAAGGAAGTTGCCGCCGATTTGCGCCTGATTTACAGCGCTGCCACCGAAGATGAAGCCTTGCTCAGGCTCACGGAATTCGAGAGCAAGTGGGATGCATCGTTCGCACCGATTGGGCAGTCCTGGCGGCGTAACTGGACGCGCCTGACGCCGTTCTTTGACTACCCCACTGACATCCGCAAAGTGATTTACACGACCAATGCCATTGAGTCGGTGAATATGAGCCTGAGAAAAATCACCAAGACCCGAGGCTCGTTTCCAACCGATGAGGCCGTATTCAAATTGTTCTATCTGGCACTGAACAACATCAGCCAGAAGTGGACCATGCCAATACGCGATTGGAAGGCAGCCCTGAATCGCTTTACTATCCAGTTTGACGAGCGCATGCCGCGCGTCTAACTCAACCGCCGTTTACACAAAATTCGGGACACCCTCTGCGATTGGGACCCCATCGACATTGAATTTTGATACCCCGCAGCCACATGTCGCAGCTTGGCTGAGTCTTTGATAGGTCATGACGTTGTCCTTTCTGCAATCATGGATAGGCTCAGACCGTGTTTATATGTGAAAGTGCCCGTCCTGTGTGTCTGCTACACCGACTCTGCCTCTACCGTGACCGCAGTTCCGTAGCACAACACTTCCGTCAAGCCGGCCATAAATTCGGTAGTGTCGTATCGCATCGAAATAATCGCGTTGGCACCGTGTTGCCGTGCGTGCTGACACATGAGGTCATAGGCCTCAGTTCTGGCCTGTTCACAAAGGTTCGTGTAGATAGTAATGTTGCCATCAAGAAGTGTTTGCAGACCGCCAAGGAAGTTGCCAACAATTGAACGCGAACGAACGGTGATTCCGCGCACGATTCCGATATTGCGCACGATTGCGTACCAGGGCAGCGTAAGAGGCGAAGTGACCATCGAGTTGCTGAGCGCGCTTCTATCTGTTGTGACCACGAATTACCTCTGCTTAAATGGATGAATGGGACCCGGGAATGGCCAATGCATGGCAACTTCAATTGGCAGACTGTTTGTTCACATTTACTCGCAGGTCTTTGCCCGGCTTAAAGTGAATTGCACGTCTTGCGGGAATATCCACACGTTGCCCCGTGCGTGGATTGCGACCAATTTTTGGGGCTTGCTGGATGACAGAAAAGCTGCCAAAACCGCGAATCTCAATGCGCGAGCCTCGCACCAGAGTTCCGACCATCGCGCATAGAAGGGCGTCTATGGCAAGCTCGATATCTGCGCGGGACAGTTGGCCAAAATGAGATGCCATTTCTTCGATGAGGTCCGAGCGATTCATTTGATTTGTGGATGGAAGATTGCTGGAGGTTGGTCTCAAGTATCACTGAACGGTGAAATGAATGTGGCGAATTGGGAATCCCTTCGGCAAGCAGGTTCGAACTCGCTCCCATATGGGGAAATGAATCGAATTGCCTTGCATCTGTGTCACTATTGGGTTCATGACGAAACCCTTGATAGCTCTTGACTGCGACGGAGTTTTACTTGACCTCAACCTTGCATATGCCAAGGCGTGGGAGCGCCACTCTGGAACCTATCCGGCCGAGCGCGACCCGAATGCGTATTGGCATCACGAACGGTGGGATGTGCAGCGCCTCGACGGTGAACAACAAAATCAGCTTCGATTGTTCTTTGACAATGATTTCTGGTCAACCATCGCACCCATAGCGGGAGCAGTTGAAGCGTGCAGACGGTTGCGTGCTGGCGGTTACGAGCTTGTGTGTGTTACTGCTTTGAATGAGAAATTCGCTGACGCTCGACTTGCGAATTTGAAGTTGCACGGATTTCCAATCGAGACAGTAATCGCAACCGGTCACCTGTCGGACACCACGAGTCCAAAAGCGCAGGCCATACACCAGCTGAAGCCCGTAGCGTTCGTCGACGATTTTCTGCCGTACCTGCAAGGACTTAGCGAAGAAGTCCACACTGCGCTGATAATGCGCGCTCCTAACGGTAGCCCGAACGTTGGGCCTGGGCTGGCAAATGTTGGGTCTATGCACCTTGATTTGGCGGAGTTTGCCGAGTGGTGGCTTTGATTTGGGAGTTAATACTGGGTGCCACTCCTAAGAGCGAAGTCATGGAAGGTGCCCTTGGCGAATGCGTCCACGGTATATGAAGCCAACGAGAACGATGTCAGTGTTTATGCGGCGAGTAGTCAAGCCAAAGGACACAGATGGGTCATGGTGGGTCGCTCCATTGACTTCTATAACGACGAGTCTTTCCTTTTGGAGGGCGACAAGTTAGTCAAGATTGCCAAGCCCACCGATGCGACTTTTGCACCTCACCGGCATTTAGCCACCATCACGCTGCGTAGTGACTGGAAAATTGGCGATTCCACCTACAAGGCCGGCTCACTGTTGGTTGCAAGACTTGCGGACTACCTGGCTGGAAAGCGCGAGTTCTCGGTACTATTTGTTCCTACTGCTACCTCTTCGCTTGCTGGGCATTACTTTTCGAGAAACCACGTTTTGGTTAATACGATGGACAACGTCAAGAGTCGACTTGTCGAGTGGAAGGAGGTAAACGGCAGTTGGAGCAGTCGTGTCGTGAGCCTTCCACAGAATGGTGCGCTCAGCGTCGGAGCTCTGTATGACAGTTCTCTCGATAGCGACCCGCTAGGTGACGAATACATCATCAGTTACCATGATTTTCTGACACCAGACTCATTGATGCTGGGTTACGCGGGAAGTGACGAGCGCCAAGTTCTCAAACAACTCCCGAAGCGATTTGATGCGACAGGCATGACCGTTCAACAGCTATTCGCGAAGAGCAAAGACGGCACGAGTGTCCCATATTTTGTGGTGTCACCCCGAGGTGTGAAGTCCGACGGTACCAACCCGACATTGCTTTATGGCTATGGTGGGTTTGAAATCAGCATGCAGCCCTGGTACAGCGGCTCCTGGGGCAGCAACTGGCTCGCAAAAGGTGGCGTGTTTGTTGTGGCCAACATTCGCGGTGGTGGTGAATTTGGTCCCACCTGGCACAAGAGTGCCATCATGGACAAGAAGCAAAACAGCTACGACGACTTTGCTGCGGTGGCCGAAGACCTCATTGCTCGAAAGATTTCCAGCCCGAGACACTTGGGCATCATGGGTGGCAGCAATGGCGGTCTGCTTGTTGGTGCGGTTTTTGTACAACGCCCGGAACTCTTTAACGCGGTAGTGTGTCAAGTGCCGCTTTTGGACATGAAGCGCTACCACACGCTGTTAGCAGGCAACAGCTGGATGGCAGAGTATGGAAATCCTGATATCGCCGCCGAGTGGGAAGTCATCAGTCGGTATAGCCCTTACCAGAACGTCAAGCCTGGCGTGAAATACCCACGGGTCTTCTTTGACACAAGCACAAAGGACGACCGTGTGCACCCCGCACATGCCCGCAAAATGGTTGCTCGTATGCAGGAGCAGGGGCATGACGTGCTGTACTACGAGAACATCGAAGGCGGCCACGGGGGCGCTGCCGACAACGAGCAGCGAGCGGTGTGGATGGGGCTTGAGTTCGCATACCTTTGGATGCAACTGGGTAATCAGTGAATTATTGCTGGCGTACTGCCTGCACCCAAATCCCAATACAGACCGGTAATGATGCAAAGACCTTCCCGCAGGAGTGCAGGTGGCAGGTGCTCATTCGGAGCGTGCTGCGAGCATCCTGGATACGAGTGCGGCATCAGACCGGCGATGCTGAGATTGACGCACAGCACAGAGGCCTGTTTGAAGACGTCGCCAATGTATTGGCTGCAAAAGACCGGGACGGGTTATTGCATTGCACTCTGGCGCTGATTCGCGACACGCAGTTCCACTTCGACCATGAAGAAAAAGTGATGCGAAAAATTGGCTATCCTGACATCAATTGGCTTTTCAAACAGCACACAGACCTGATGGCAAAAATCACCGTGTTTTCAGAAGACGTCGCTAAGGGCACTGTCAGCAACTCCGATGTCGAACAGTTCGTGCTCGGTCACATCCAGACTTCCGATGTAAAACTGGCAACGCACGTATGGTCGTTCTATCCAAATTGGACAAGTTGACGAACCAACAGGCCTTCAGAGGCTTCGTGCCCAGGGCCCTAGAGTCAATTTTTCCAGTGCATTCAGAGTTCGCCCAAATTGCGCTGATTTCAATAGCGAACGCTCGATAAGCCCCGCCTTCACAGAACGAGAGTAATGTTCCCGAACAACGTCAAACGGTATGGTCAAAACACTGCTTGTGGCCTGAGCAACCGCAGTCGCAATTGGCGTACCGAAGTCCCCGTAGTTGTAGGCGGTTCCCATTACTGGGCACTCCACCGAAATATGGCGTGGATTGAAGAATCATTGTTCTTGCGGAAATCGATTTCCCGCATTCGCCGCTCAACATCGCAGATGTCGACTGATTCGTTCAGATAGGCTTCGTCCATCTCCTTTTGGGAGCGAAGGGCGGGGGTCAAAGCTCTGATGAGCTTCAATAATTGGGACATGGTGAGTCCTTTCTTACATTGATGGGCTGAATATAAGGGTAAACCCTAGGTATTCAAGTCTAGTGACCGATATCCATCTCAAATGTGGGGTTGCAGCAACGTCTGAAGTTAGTGGTGGAGTCAGGGAAATTTCTTACAAATTCATTCTTAATTTGGCGTCAGCCCCCTGGATATTGGCACTAGAATGCTGGTTAAATACACAGTAATCGGCGCTATCCATGATTTCAGAAGAGACATTTTTTTGGCAAATCCAATGGGCCGGGACCTGGATGCTGACCAGGACTCGGTTTACCGAGAGCGCAATTAAACGCGAGCATCCCGAAGCTCGCCGCGTGGAAGGTTCACGGCAGTTGCTGATGACACCAGAGTCGCCTCAGGAGCGAATTTCGGCGGTCACGAATGGCCGTGTAAGTGAACCAGACGTGCGCTATCGAATGTCTTAAAGGTCAATTCAATCGTGCAGTGGTGGTGGCGACCTCAAACCGCCGGCATTTGTTACCACGCGCAAAAGTGCAGCAAAAAAAACCCGGCACTTGGCCGGGTCTGAATGCCTATTTGCTGTCACACAGTTAGGCCCTGCGTCAGGGAGGTACACGCAGTAGGCTTACGCCCGAGTGCAGTGTAAACCTTGCCGGACGTTAAGGTGTATCAAGGATGCAAAGCAAATGAGGTGCTTTAGCGAGGTTTCAAACTCTTCCAGTTCGCTGGCGCAAAATTGCAATCTCTTCGAGACTCGGAACGCGTGGCCCAATTGATGCCCCGCAAACCTTGGCAACGCGCCAATATGTGCCGTTGGGTCCCTTGGCGCTGATGCGCTGAGCAAGGAAGAATATTCGCTCTCCAGATTTAACTCGTTCCCGTTCTCCGGGCGTCAGAAAAGTGACTCGCTTATACCGGTCAGAGCCGTAGCCCGACTGTTGGGCTGAGTTAGATACATATAGTGTGTCGCCGCAATTGGATTCCATAATTTGGTCAATTCCTGAAGTGATGTGACTTGCGCTGCGCTTGTCATCAGGATGTGTATTGACCGTGTTTAGCCTTTTTTGCTGAGCCGGCCAATTTCTTGGGGTAAAAGCATTTCCAACTGCCTTCTTGGATTTATGAAGAGGGGTTCAACGCGTTAGGCAAGTCGCAGGACTTCAGGTAAATGGGATTGCCATCAAGCAAGAAAGCAGCAGGTCAGTGCTCGGAATCTTCCTGGCAAATTGTGTCCAGTCCCAGTTCCGTGATTGCGGTCTTTCGATGAATGTGTGAAAACGGTGGCACCGGCCCATACTTGTCAGGGAAGGCCTTGTGCGCCATTTCAATCTCTGCCAGACCCGAGTAGTGCTTCAGCAATGATTTGGCATTTCCACGCATTCAGCGTGGCACTCCGGGGGGTGCTTTGGCTCAATCATTGCTTTCAATAATTCAGTTGAATGCACCAGTGCTCTCGCTTGAAAGGGATAGTCATTTCCAGCTACAAGTTTGGAGGCTTCGGTTCATCTGTAGCACCGAGCGAAGTGACTCTCTTGGTAACAAAATCGGGGAGCATGAAGGGTCTAGCCCCTCTATGACGCACCCCTCAAAGAAGGTGTTGCGTGACGCAACACTCTCCGGGCTCTTATTAAATCTCACCACAACCGACGTGTTGACTGAGTCAACACCTTCAAAGTCCGGGGACAGGGGTCCGGCAAGGAAGCCGAAGGAGTGCGGGTGCGAAGTCGGGCGCGCCGAACAGTCCGAGTACTCCAAGCATTACTAAATCTCACCACAACCGAGGTGTTGACTCAGTCAACACCTCTCGAAAAGTCGTCGCTGACACGAGTCTCTGAAAGAAAAAAGTCGTCCCACTCCCCTGTGTGTTCCTTTTTTGATAGCAATTCAGCTTCGCTCACAGTATTTACAGTAAGCGTCCGACCATCCGCACCAATGACTTCGACTTCGTATCCAGGCGGATTTTTGTACACGTGCACAACTGCACCGGATGCGCATGGGTCAATTCGCTTTGCGTACAAATCTGCATAAGCATCCAGTTTTGCCATGCGCCCTGCTTTACCGTAGCGTTTAGGCATTACTTTCGCTCCCGTTTTGATAGCAACTCAAAGGTCATCAATGAAGACCTCTGTCACCTTGCCAGCTTTCGCAGCGTCGATGGCGGCAAGCGTGAAGTGCGCGCGGTTAGCAGTAAGCCCGCCATGGAACGCGATTTGTGCCGGAGTCAATTCGGGCACTGGTCGCAGGGTGGCCTTTGATAGCAATTTCCGATGAATCTGGCGCACAGCTTTGTGCTCTCGCACTGACAGATACTTGCGCACAAGATTCGCGAGTTCGCTGCCAGTTCCCGACTGTGCAACAGCGCGAAGGTTCTGCATACTGGCTTTACCGAATCTCAGCATTTCTTGGCTTCCGGCTTTGCGCGTGGTGCATACGAAAGCGGCGGCATATGTTCAGGCAGCGGCCCGAACAACTCCGGGCACAAGTTGTGCGCATACTGAACAGTGCTCGGCTCCGGGTAGTGCCGCAGCAGCCACTTGGCGGTTTCACGCACGTCTTTTGGCACCCGCGGTGTGATTGATGGATTGAGCAAGTCTTTCAGAAATGCGTGTGCGTAGACAACGGCGCGCGTGCGCTCAACTGGGACTGTCATTTTTTGGCTCCAAGGGCGGCTGCTTCGCGGCGTCGCTGCTGACGTTGCATTTCGCTCCATGGTTTCCTATATTGCTTCACCAAGTGCTGCATGTGGTCGCCCGGAAGCGCACCGCGGGATTGCAAGTCGATAATCTGTTTTAGCGCTACGCGCATCAGTCGGCTAGTTCTTACAGGCATGATTTGGCTCCAATTCCGGCAGCGACGCGTCGGCCGATATCGTTGTACAGGTACTGCACCACTGCTTGCTGTCCGCGCTCACGCACCAGGAGCGCCGCAAAGTCATAGGCAAGCTGGAGGTGCAGGGCTCGGGCTTCGTGAAAAATTTGCACAATGCTGGCCACTTCCTCGTAAGTCATAGCATCTGCGGCATGCAGGTCGCACGCGGTTTCGTACAGCTCTCTAAAAATCCGGGAATCCTCTGTGTCCCGGTGCCTCGCCAGAACTACGTCGAGCGTGAACATTTTGCTTTCGGTTATTGCAGTCAAAAGCGCTTCTTGCGAGGGGGTAAGCACAGGGACCGGGCGCGGGGGGTTACGTTTCTTTGATTTCATTTTGCGTACAGGTTGGTAACCACCACTCCAAAGCAAATGCCAGCTGCGGTGGCCACAGCCCAGGCAATCACGATGCAATTTAGACGCCTGTCAAAGCGTTTTCGCTCAGCTGCATGCGCGCGCAATTCGTCGAGTTGCTGCCACCACCACCGGTCATCCGGTCCGTATAAAACGCAGACATCAAGGCCATCCTCGGAATTCACTTTTGCATCCCAATACCTTTCGCTTTCTTCCGCTGTCGGTTCGTACGTAGGACCGACCAGAATCGCGATGGCTTGGAATGGCCACCACGTTTTCAGACGACTGATGGATGATTTCATCCCGGCATCCTCGCGCCTATAAAAAAAGCGTTCAGCGGGCTACCGTCCCTTGCAAATTTGGGTGCTCGGTCGCGGTGCGGGTACCAAATCGCGCACATCCGAATTTGCTCAGGACGCAGCTCTGTTATGTGCCCAAAGTCGGGCTCTTCCTCGTCGTTAATGACGACAGTCAGCTCTGGGTCGAGCGTATCGAGCAGGGCGATGAGGTCTTTGACTTTCATAGGCGCTTTCAACCACTTTGAAAATTCGGGCCGGGACTTGCGCACCGGAATCCAGGCGACTACACGCGGCCGGAACGGGGTTAGACGCCTGGGTTTCATGCTAGCCACACCCCCGCAATGCCGCTTTCAACCACAGCGCTATAGTGTTTGCGATATTCGGCGTCATCAATTGCGCGCAGTTGCACCGAGCAAATGTCGGCACGTTCCACCGCAGTCACATCCCTGTCCCCGACACCTTCGCAGGGGCACATGGACAACACGACAACAGCTGCTGGGTCGTGCTGCTGTAAGGCTGCGATGAGCTCAGCGACTGTCATAGCACTTCTCCCCGATTAACAGCCCTGGCACAGCGTCCGGGCTATCTTTGTTTGCTAGCCTGAGCCAAATGAGGCCGAGGTCTTCTTCGCCTGTAACGAACACCCGCTGCACTTCGCCCACACCAAACTTCACGATTGCGTCTTTCCCTTCGGCTTGATGGTCATGCAGAACCACTATTGCGGCGGGGTCGTACTGCTGCAAAATTGAAATCAAATCAGATACGGTCACAGCGGCACCTCCGGTCGGAGTATTTTTAGCAGTTTCTCAGTGGCCCTCGCTACAAACGAAAGTTCTACCTCGCGCGTATACGGGTCGTCGGACAGTGCCTTGGCCACTGGCCCGGTGCCGTCACGCCGAAAGCGCAGTAGTGCTCTGCATAGCGCTTTACTGTCATCGAAAATCCCGCTCTCTGCTTTCATTTTTGCATCGTGATACCGCTCTTGCTCTTCAGCAGTCGGAGGCGGCTCGCGCCATGCTGTCCAAAGCGCATTAATCGCTGCGCAGACGTCTTTAAGCATTACTTTTGCTCCTATATGGATAGCAAAGTTGCATCAATAACGCCTTGAACATCAGCCGTACCGCTAAGCCGTGAAAAGGGCGGGACAGGCCCGAAAACCTGTGGATTCCCTTTGTGTGCAGTCTCGATATCCGCCAAAGTCGGGTAGTGCCGCAACAGCGCTTCTGCTTCGACCGAAATTTGCAGTGGTACCACGTCATCTCCGAGCGATGACAGCCGTTGCAGGAAGTCTTTTGTTAGCACCAAGGCGCGCGTGCGCTCGAACGGAGTTGTCATATTTGCTCCTTTGTTGATAGCAATCTCTTGGCAAGCGCAAGGGCATATATGTGATAGCGCGCGAGTTCCATGTGCGCAATCGGCGCTTCATATTTGCGCACCAAATAGTCTTGAATTAGCGGGTCTTGACGCGCGGATTCGTCGAGATAGATTGCGGCAAGCACAGCGGCGTCAGTCTGTGTTTCAAGCGAGTTTTCGGGGCGCTCGGCGTCTGCAATGCTGGCACGGGCATGGGTTAATTGGGCTTGCACATTGCCTCCAATTTCCTTTGAAGAGATACGGATGACGGGGGCATAGCCAGTGGTGTGCATCCTCCGATTGTTTCAAGAATGGAGGGTTTTGTATGCAGGCGCTGCCAGTGGTGTGCACCTCAACAACCAGTGCTTGTCCAGCGTCAAGATTTGCTGGCAATAAAGGGAGTACCCTGCAGACCCAAGTAGAACATTGCGTTTCTTGCATTCGCACAACGGAGGAAGAATGACAGTATTGGTTACACAGTCACGCGCCGACTTAAAGAACGCATCAGCAGAAAAGGCTCAGGCTCTCAACATCATCAAAGACGCAGCAGGGTCATCTAGCAAAGTCGTAGCGGCGGCAGGAAAGAAAATCATTGCGGCAATGGAGGAAGGCAAACTGAGCGAAGACGCTATTCGCTCGCTGTCCTCGGGGACTTTCTCTGAGACCTACCAATTTGACAAAGACGGGAAATGGGCCCACTTTCGGCACAGCAAAGGGTGGAAAGCGAAAGTCGAGAAGCGTCAAAAAGACGAAACAGAGACATTTAATTTGCTGGCACAGACGCTCTCAGCGCAGTTCGAGTCCGGGGGGCTGAAGGCTATGTTCCAAGTGATGCAAGAAATGAACGGGCACGTCTCGGCTGTCGCACTCAGCGAACTCGACAACGAGCACAACAAATTTATTACGCGTACTGAGGCCAGGTTAGTGGATGCGCTGGGGCACATGTCAGTAAAGTGGCACAGAGCAGCAATGACAGAGCAAAAGCGTTTTCACGCTCATCTTCGAAGTCACGAAGGTGCGAAAGAAATCGACGCGCTGCTAAATCCAATGACCAAGGCGCCGGCAGCAAAGAAGGCAGCGGTAAAGAAAGCCAAGGCATGACTGAGAAAATAGACGAGAAGACCTTGGAGACGCGGCATACTAACGTGCACACTGAAGCCAGAAACTTCGAAGCACAGGAGCTGGACAGGAAAACGGTCGAGGCATTGATTGAGGCAATCAAGTTCGCGGCAATCGGACAAGGGCTCGCGGAAGTCGTGGCAGTCTGTGCAAATTTTGCTCACGCTGCACACAGCACATTGCGCACCGAAGCAAGCCCAGCCGCGCTGATGGCCATGACGAAAAGCTTAAAAGACGTTCGGGACGTTGGGGGGCTTCTCGGGTCAATGAACCCAAAACGTAAGGCCACGGGCTTATCCCCAGAATCTGCGCAAGCCTGGGGATAACTGCGCCACCTTACTGCTAAGGCCCGAAGGCATTGCGCCCACCTGGGGTGCTGCCAAATGTTGCACACAAAATCTGTGCACGGGTCCCCTTTCCATCGCATTGCCATCCGCATCGCGGAGCAGCCCGTTTGCCGTGGCATAGGCGTTACAGCTACCATTTTCCTAGGCGCTTAGAGATTTTCCGTTGACTTTGCTTTTGAGCTTTGGGCCAGGCTGGAACGTTACGACGGAGCGCGGAGGAATTTGGACAACTGTTCCAGTTTTTGGATTGCGACCGGGGCGCGACGACTTCGCTTTGACTACAAATGTCGCAAAGTCGGAAAGGCGCACTTCCTCGCCTGCCACGAGGCGGTCAGAAATGATTTCAAAAAAGGAGTCCACTATGTCAGAGGCTTCGCGTTTGTTGACGCCCAGTTGTTCAAAAAGGATTGCGCACAAGTTGGACTTGGTGAGGGAGGTGAGACCGATGTCATCAAAGCTTAGTTGCATAAAGGAATGGTACCGCCTCCCATCCTTTTTGTCGGCTGTTGAGACCTGCAGTTTGGACAAAGCAGACGCAAATTGGCAAGCCTGTCATCTTTTAGGTTGCCGTTGATATGGTCCAAATTGAGAGTCAAGGGTTTTCCGCAATACACAGGGAGAATGTGGCAATCGGAGCACGAGTATTCAAAAATTGTGCGCTCGACGAAGACTGTAGAAAATCTTGTCACTTGAGAATGTCGTAAACGAGGATTTTTCGTGCCACTGATTGCGTCGTTTTCAATGAAACATTCAACGTAGGCATCCCGTGCGGTGTGATTCGGTTTCGTGTCACGGCTCAATACGCCGTTAGCTGTCATCTGGAAGTAGATTTTCATTGCCATTTATCCGGTCAGTGTTGGCGCATTTGTCATGCGCTGTAACTGGTTTAGGCAATTGGTTTATCTGCGTTGGAACGTGCCGGGTCCATACTGGCGGCAAAGCCTTGAGGACCAATTAGGAACACAAATAAGCCGGAGGGGTGTCCTAGCAAGCAGAAGAATACAGATGTAATAAAGAAAAAGGCCTGTGACTTTCATCACAGGCCTTATCTGTCTATGGTGCCCAGAAGAAGACTCGAACTTCCACGGTCTTGCAACCGCCAGCACCTGAAGCTGGTGCGTCTACCAATTTCGCCATCTGGGCATCAGCCTTAAATTATAGCAGTGTCAAATTGTGAGGTTGCCGTCATGCGAGATATTTTTGTTAAAAAGATACCTGGTTTGACAATGTGTTTGGATGCTGTACACGTTGACCAACGTAAACTATTTCTGCAGTGGGTGAAGTTGCGCTCACTGACCAAGAGCTTTTGAAAGCGAGGCACTTTGAGGGCATTGGGTGTGTCGATGGCGAAGTACGGGGTACGTGCTAATCATCGATTTCCGGGCAGTGCACCATGTTTCACGCGCATACCTGTAAGAGTTCATGGCGCGCTTGGTTAGCGGGTACCATTGGGTTGTAAGCAGGAACCGATTTTTGTGGCGAGGGCAAGTGATGCCCGTTTTGGCTTCAGATTTGGCTGTCCTGCATTCGAAATGCGAGATGACATGCGAGACGTAAATAAATTCTGTCTTTGCGAGACGTCTTAACTAGAGCGTAACATGTTGATTTTATTAGAATTATTCGATTGCGAGACAGATGCAACTATCGAAAAATGGCTAGTACCTGAAACTAGTGCGTCTACCAATTCCGCCACCTGGGCATCTCAGGAAAGAGAGCAATTGTATCAAAAATATTAGCCAAACCAGCGGCTTGCTGGACGAAGTTGAAGGAATAGTTCAGGGTCATCGCGATGGCCATGGATTCGTATCACGTGACGACGGTGCACTTGATATTTATTTGCCGCCCAACGAGATGCGGGCTGTGCTGCACAAGGATCGCGTGAAAGTGCGTATTGTTCGCAGCGATCGCAAGGGCCGACCGGAGGGGAGGGTGGTCGAGATTTTGGCGCGCTCAGCGCAACCTATTATTGGCCGATTGCTTCAGGAAAGTGGTGTATGGCTGGTGGCACCGGAAGACAAGCGCTATGGGCAGGATGTATTGATTCCAAAAGGCGCCACAAGTGTGGCCAAAGTAGGACAGGTTGTGGTGGTCGAATTGGTTGAGCCTCCTGCGTTGTTTGGACAACCCGTTGGGCGTATCAAAGAAGTCCTGGGCGAAGTGGACGACGCGGGCATGGAGATTGAAATCGCGGTTCGAAAATACAGTGTCCCTTATGAATTTTCCGAAGCGTGCATAGCTTTGGCGCGGACCCTTCCAGATAGGGTTCGACCGCAAGATCAAGTCAATCGTATTGATTTGACGGACGTGCCTTTAGTCACCATCGATGGAGAAGATGCGCGTGACTTTGACGATGCGGTGTACTGCGAGCCGGCGTCAAAGGGACGCGGGAAGTCTGCGGTAAAAGGATGGAGGCTATTGGTCGCCATTGCAGACGTAAGCCACTATGTTGCGACCGGTTCGGCGATTGACATTGACGCCTATGACCGCGCTACGAGCGTATATTTCCCACGGCGGGTAATCCCGATGTTGCCGGAAAAGTTATCCAACGGATTGTGCTCGCTCAATCCTGAGGTTGAACGTTTATGCATGGTTTGTGACATGTTTGTGACGACTGATGGCGTGGTTGATGCCTATCAGTTTTATCCGGCCGTGATGTGGAGTCATGCGCGTTTCACCTACACGGAAGTGGCTGCAATCTTGGGTAATACCAAAGGCTCTGAGGCCATACGGCGTAAAGACCGGGTTGGCGATTTGCTCAATCTGCACGGTGTTTATCAGTCATTGGTTAAATCCCGACATAAGCGCGGCGCGGTTGATTTTGAAACGACGGAGACCCAGATAGTTTGCGATGAAAACGGGCGAATTGAAAAGATCGTACCTCGCTCTCGCAACGTGGCCCACCGGGTGATTGAAGAGGCCATGCTTGCCGCCAACGTTTGTAGTGCAGACTTTGTTGCGCAAAGCAAGCATCCTGGCTTGTTTAGGGTACATGAGGGGCCGACCCCGGAGAAAAAGGAGATATTGCAAAATTACTTGAAGGCCACCGGTATTGGAATGACCATCAGTGATGACCCTTCACCAGGCGAGTTCCAGGCAATTGCCGAGGCAACTAAAGACCGCCCGGATGCGCAGCAAATTCACTCCATGTTGTTGCGTTCTATGCAGCAAGCCATTTACACGCCAACCAACGGTGGGCATTTCGGGTTGGCCTATGACGCATACACCCATTTCACCAGTCCTATTCGCCGATATCCGGATTTGCTGGTGCATCGGGTCATTAAGTCCATTCTTGAAAAAACGAGATACCAGTTACCGGTTTTGCCAACCCCTGGCGAGGCGCATGCGAAATTGGCTCGCCGCCTTGAGAAGGGGGGCGCCGATCGGGTTGGAGCGGCAAAGCAAGCCCCGAAGAAAACCAATGCTGAAAACATGGCTTGGTTGGCTGCAGGTTTGCATTGCAGTGCCAACGAACGACGGGCGGATGAAGCCAGTCGCGACGTTGAAGCATGGTTGAAATGCAAGTACATGAAGGAGCATCTGGGGGAGGAGTACGGAGGCGTGGTGACCGCCGCGACCAGCTTTGGCGTATTCGTGACGCTGGATGCCATGTATGTCGAAGGATTGGTCCACATCACGGAATTGGGTGGTGAGTATTTCCGTTTTGACGAAGCACGCCAGGAGCTTCGAGGCGAGCGGACAGGCACTAGATACGCGATTGGTACCCGTGTACGGATTCAAGTCAGCCGGGTTGATCTGGATGGTCGAAAAATCGATTTCCGCCTCGTACATGAGGGCGACGGCTTGGTGCCGCGTGCAATGTTGGACAAAGGTGTTGGTCGCGATTCGAAACTGCGGGCAACCTCTGGGGATTGTTTTGATTTGGAGGTTGGTGCGCGTCCATTGTCATTTGCAGCAGAGTCGCGCAAGCGGCCTGCTGGTAAGTCGACGCGCACAAGCAAGTCGACTCAAAAGCCTGTTGCCTCACAGAAGAAAACACCCAGGAAACGCCGGTAGTCGATTGGTAGTGTACTTTTTGCGCTATCGGTTTCCAAACCGATGCGCAATGCAAATCACAAATTTCTTGCCAAATTGTGGGCGGTAAGTGGGTATGCGTGGTGCCATTTTTCGGCTACTTCGCCATGCCGGTATGCCGATTCGCAGGCACTTTCAAAGGCGTTCTTTCCTGACGCGAGATGCGCGCCGATCAGTCCTGCCAGCACGTCTCCAGTACCGGCGGTTGCAAGCCTCGCGTTGCCCGTTGGGTTGATTCGCGCAATGGAGGATGGCGCGGCAATGACAGTGCCTGAGCCCTTTAGCACAATCGTGCAGCCGAACTGATCTGCCATGGATTGAGCCACACTTAGGCGGTTTGCTTGCACGTCGGCGCCTTGTATATTCATCAGGCGTGCAGCTTCCAGAGGATGTGGGGTAAGGACAGTGGTTAGGTGACTTCTGCTTTTTAGTTTGCGTTGAAGCACTAAATCTCGGGAAATAGCATTCAGCGCATCGGCGTCCAGCACAAGTCGTTTTGACCGTTCCAGTATTTCCTCCAAATGACCTGTTATGGCCTCTCCACCCCCGCAACCTGCGACTATCACCATGCTCTCGAAATAAATTTCATCTAAATTTCGGAACATGAGCTCAGGTTGGTTTGTGTCGATGCGTGCAATGGAGTCATCCAACAATGCCAAGTAGACGCGACCCGCCCCTCCGTGTAATGCAGCCACCGCAGCCAGCAATGCTGCGCCCGTCATTCCTTGTGTACCACCCACAACACCAACATCACCAAAGTTGCCCTTGTGAGTGTTGTGGGCGCGAGCGAAGGGTTGAGGCGTGCCGCTAAGCACCGCACACATTCCCATCGAGGTTTCAACCCCCAGAGAATTGAACCAAATCTCCCCGCATGCTTCTCGTCCACTTGCTGTAAATAAACCTGGCTTGAGGGTTAATAAGCTCAACGTGTAGTCGGCATGGACAGAGCCTAAAAGGCATGTTCCCGTTTCTGCGTTCAAACCGGAGGGGGTGTCGACTGCCAATACTGGCGCAGTCCCTGAATTAATTCTTTTGATCCAATCGGTGTAATGTGGGTCAAACCCGCGAATTTTTCCGATTCCAAACAATGCATCGATGCACAAATCGTACTGGTCTGGTACCTCGAGCGTAATCGCAACCCCTGCGTCCAAGGCAGATTGGCGACTCGCCGCCGCATCGGTGGGCAAAATGTCTTTGTGGCTACACGCAGTAACCACAGGAGACTTCCCCCATCGCTTGAGGTATGCGGCCGCCTCATAGCCATCGCCACCATTGTTGCCGGGGCCGCAAGCGATCCAGATCACCTGTGCGTGGGGAGCAATTGCCATGGCAAGGCGAGCAATGGCAAGTCCTGCACGTTGCATCAACGCGTGTTTGGGCAGGTTGGCGTGCGCCCACGCCTCTACATCACGCGTCGTGCCATTGAGGAATAAGGGTCGTGTTGAAATGGCGGTATTGCCATTCTTGCAAAGAATGCGTTCAGAATTCGTACGTTTCTCCTTCGCGCGCAAGTCGGATGTCCATTCCTGCTGCCAGCGAATGGTTGGCGGCGAGTGCAGTATGAAACACATCCTCCAATGCATCGTCGCTTCGGGTCGGTTCGTGGTGTGTGCAAAAAAGTACTTTTGCTCCAACTTGGCTGGCGCTAATAATGCTTGAACTGAACGTTCCGTGGCCCCACCCCTTTTTTGATGGGTACTCTGCGTCTGTATACGAGCTATCCGCGATAAATACATCGACACCACGGATGGCGTCATGGATGGTCGCTACCTTTTCATCAACAAAGACTTGATACTCGTCATATCCGTCATCGCCTGGTTCATAAATGTTGTATGGGGGTTCGTGATCACCTGTGAAGAAAACGGACTTTCCGTTGCTTTCGATGCGATACCCAAAGTCGATTACCGGGTGATTCAGCATGCATGGTGTTACGGTTGCTGATCCAATCTGAATCGCCTCGCCTGGCACCAGGGTTACATATTCAATGCGTGCTTTCATTTCGGCCTCGCGAACAGGGAAATAACTGTATTGCAATTGAACTGCCATTACTTGTTCGATGCCTTTGCCAGATACTGGGTCAAAGCCACCGTGCAGGCGCAAAGTGTTACCTGGAATGAAGTTTGGAATGAAAAACGGTAAACCTTGAATGTGATCCCAGTGGGAGTGTGTGACGAGTACATTCGCAGTCACAGGCAGTTCGGCCAGCAAAGTCTGGGAAAGTGGAAATATTCCGGTACCAGCGTCCAGAATGATGAGTTCGTTGTTGTCTGTGCGAATCTCGATGCAAGTGGTGTTTCCGCCATAGCGTACGGTTTTGGGACCTGGAGACGCGATGGAGCCGCGTACGCCCCAAAATCTGACTTTCATAGAGATTCCCTTTTTAAAGCAGCACTCAGAAAGTGCCATCACCTTGAAACTTCATTCTGCGCGAAGCCCGGAAATATTGTTTAGCGCCATAGCCTATTGGGGCATGCACTGGCTGGCCGTCAGGTGTGGATTGGGCAAATTCACCTCTCATGTTATACTTGAACGGCTTTGCTTATGGCGTATATGCTTTTGGCAATTCAATCGCAAATCTGCCCCGTCAAGGTGTTGGCTGCTCTGAATATTCTGAGTCGGTCGATAAGGGGGCTGGATTTAAGACCTAACCTTTGGAGTAAATTATGGCAGTAACAATGCGCGAAATGCTGGAAGCCGGCGTCCATTTCGGACACCAGACGCGTTTCTGGAATCCCAAGATGGCGCCGTTCATTTTTGGTCATCGAAATAAGATTCACATCATCAACCTGGAAAAATCGCTTCCGATGTTTCAGGATGCAGCAAAGTTCGTTCGCCAGTTGACCGCAAAACGTGGAACTATTTTGATGGTTGGAACCAAGCGGCAAGCCCGTGAGACGGTGGCAGCTGAAGCACAACGTGCTGGAGTACCATTTGTTGATCAGCGTTGGCTTGGCGGTATGCTGACAAATTTCAAAACGGTGAAAACTTCGATCAAGCGCTTAAAAGAAATGAAAGCGCAGCAAGAGGTCGGTCTGGATAGCATGAGCAAAAAAGAACAACTGATGTTTGCTCGCGAGTTGGTGAAGCTCGAAAAAGACATTGGTGGCATTCAAGATATGGCAGCTTTGCCTGATGCAATCTTTGTGATCGACGTCGGGTATCACAAAATCGCTATTGCCGAGGCACGCAAACTGGGTATTCCTTTGATTGGTGTCGTTGACTCTAACCATTCGCCAGAAGGAATTGATTACGTTATTCCTGGTAATGACGACTCATCCAAAGCAGTGACGCTATATGCTCGTGGCATTGCTGATGCCATTCTTGAAGGCCGTGCCAACGCTATGGACGATGTTGTCAAGGCAGTTGCTGCTGAGAGCAGTGATGAATTCGTAGAGGTGAGTGAAGCTTCCGCTTAAGTTTTTCTCGCCCGAAAATTGGGGCTTCTTGCCCCTTTTTTTTAGTCCATATTAAACAATTGAATTGATTACGGAGAAATAAAATGGCTGCAATTACCGCAAGCATGGTTGCTGAACTACGTGGGAAAACTGATGCTCCCATGATGGAGTGCAAAAGAGCTTTGACTGAAGCTGAAGGCGATATGGCCAAAGCAGAAGAGTTGTTGCGTGTGAAATTAGGTAGTAAAGCTGGCAAAGCTGCAGCCCGCATTACAGCAGAAGGTGTGGTTGTCAATAGTATCGATGGCACAACGGGCGCCATGCTTGAAGTCAATTGCGAAACTGATTTCGTAACCAAGAACGACAGCTTTCTCGCTCTGGCTAACGCGGCGGCCGTGTTGGTGGCGAAGCACAACCCTGTAGATGTGGCTGCTTTGGGTGCACTGTCATATGAGCAAGATGGTTTTGGTCCCACGCTGGAAGATGTGCGCAAGGGGTTGATTGGAAAAATCGGTGAGAACATGACTTTCCGCCGATTCAAACGTTTTTCAACGGGCGCACAGCTGGCTTCTTATCTCCATGGAACCCGTATTGGTGTTGTTGTGGAGTTTGAAGGTGACTCTGTCGCAGCAAAAGATGTGGCTATGCATGTAGCCGCAATGAAGCCTGTTGCGTTGACTAGTGCCGATGTGCCGGCTGATTTGGTTGAGCGTGAGCGTTCTGTGGCCGCGGCGAAAGCCGCTGAGGATGCTGCAGTTGCTACGGCTGCTGGAAAACCAGTTCAGTCAGCTGAAATTGTCGCCAAGCGCGTTGATGGTGGCGTACAGAAGTACCTCAAAGAGGTTTCTCTGTTCAATCAGACATTCGTGAAAAACGACAAGCAAACCGTGGAGCAGATGCTGAAGGCTGCTGGAACGTCGGTCAAGGCGTTTACCATGTATGTGGTTGGCGAGGGGATTGAGAAGAAGGTCGATGATTTCGCTGCAGAAGTTGCAGCACAGGTCGCTGCCGCTCAGAAGTCCGCATAATTGGTACCCAATGTCGGTCCAATTTGTTTAAGCATTACCCGGAGTCACCCATGAGTCAAGAAAAGCCTGCATACAAGCGAATTTTGCTGAAGTTGTCAGGTGAGGCCTTGATGGGTGATGATCTGTTTGGTATCAATCGCGACACCATTGTCCGCATGGTTGACGAAATTGCCGAAGTCACACGCCTGGGGGTTGAAGTGGCTGTTGTGATAGGTGGTGGAAACATCTTTCGCGGGGTTGCCGGTGGTTCGGTGGGAATGGATCGTGCCACCGCTGACTACATGGGGATGCTTGCAACCGTGATGAATGCGCTGGCTTTGGGCGACACCATGAACAAAGCGGGTTTGATTGCACGGGTTATGTCGGCTATTGGCATCGAGCAGGTTGTTGAACCTTATGTCCGCCCCAAAGCCCTTCAGTATCTTGAAGAAGGAAAGGTCGTGATATTTGCCGCCGGGACAGGAAATCCATTTTTCACAACGGATACTGCAGCAGCACTGCGAGGCGCAGAGATTGGTGCAGAGATCGTTTTAAAGGCCACAAAGGTGGATGGCGTCTATACGGCAGACCCCAAGAAGGATCCGCATGCGACTCGGTACGCAAAGATCACTTTTAACGACGCCATGTCACAAAATTTGGGAATCATGGATGCAGCTGCGTTTGCCCTCTGCCGGGATCAGAAGCTTCCCATTAAAGTATTTTCAATATTCAAGCATGGAGCATTGAAGCGTGTTGTGATGGGTGAGGACGAAGGAACGCTGGTTTACGTTTAGTGGGGAGTGTTTTGCGTGATTTTCCAAGATGGGCTAGCTGAGTGGAGAACGAAATATGGCAATTGATGAAATCAAAAAGGCGTTAGATGGAAAGATGGATCAGTCCATTGCAGCGTTGAAGCACAATTTGACGAAGATCCGTACGGGGCGTGCCAATCCTGCCTTGTTGGACACAGTTCATGTGGACTATTACGGCGCGATGCTTCCCCTTAGTCAGGTTGCAAATTTGTCCTTGCTGGACGCTCGCACTATCAGCGTTCAGCCGTGGGAAAAGGGAATGGGCCCCAAAATTGAGAAGGCAATTCGTGATAGCGATTTGGGTTTGAATCCGTCCAGTATGGGGGATCTGATACGTGTCCCCATGCCTATGATGACCGAAGAGCGGCGCAAGGAGTTGACCAAGGTTGTTCGAGGAGAGGGCGAAAACTCAAAGGTTGCCGTGCGCAATCTGCGCCGTGATGCCAATGAAGCTATTAAGAAGTTGGTCAAAGATAAATTGGCATCAGAGGATGATCAAAAGCGTTCTGAAACCGAAATTCAAAAATTGACGGATCGCCATATTACGGAAGTTGATCGTTTGGTCGCTTCAAAAGAGCACGATATCCTGGCAGTGTGATGGCCACCGAACAAAAGTGATCACTGATGGCAGATCAGTTTCCTAAATCACTGCATGTCGCCATCGTTATGGATGGAAATGGGCGATGGGCGTCCAAGCGTTTTCTTCCACGTGTGGCTGGCCACAAGCAAGGTGTTGACGCTCTTAAGCGCATTGTTGGTGCCTGTCCGGGGCGTGGCATTTCAGTGCTAACAGTGTTCGCTTTTTCATCTGAAAACTGGAATCGTCCTGAGGAGGAGGTATCCGGGCTCATGGACATTCTGGCGCTTGCCCTTTCAAGAGAAGTTCCCAAGCTTCAGCGCGACGGCGTTCGAATCCGGTTTGTTGGTGCGCGTGATAACTTGTCTACACGCGTTAAAAAGGGGCTGGAAGCGGCCGAAGCTGCAACCGCCTCCAATACGGCATTGACGCTGAATGTCTGTTTCAATTACGGCGGCCGGTGGGACATTGCGTCTGCTGCTGCGCGTCTGGCTGCCGCTGGAACCCTGATTACCGAGCAAAGCTTGTCCGGCGCCTTGGCCATGGCACATGGTGACGACCCAGACCTGCTGATACGCACGGGCAACGAGAAGCGACTTAGTAATTTCCTGTTATGGCAAGCGGCGTATTCCGAGCTGTATTTCAGCCCCTTGCTGTGGCCTGACTTTGATGAGGCGGCGCTGGATGTAGCCCTGCTGGAGTACGCTTCGCGCGAACGACGATTTGGGAAAACCTCGGAGCAGGTTTCTGGTGATGTTGCCAAGGACGCCTAAAAAGGATATCCCATGCTGAAGCAGAGAATCATCACGGCATTGGTGCTGTTGGCCATTCTGCTGCCGGCAGTTTTCTATCCTTCGCCACAGGCTTTCGTGGCAGTTGCACTGGTATTGATTGCTGCCGGTGCATGGGAATGGGCTCGGCTCAATCAGTGCAGCCCCGCAGGTGCAATTGTGGCTGGCGTGTCATGTGCGGCAATGTGCCTGCTGTCGTGGTATGCCGGGTTATTGCTCTTGCCCCTGAAACCGATCTGGGTCTTGGGTGGGGGGCTATGGGTGATCATGGGCGCATGGCTTCTCAATGGCGGGGTTAAAGCTTGGGCAACTGTTCCTCGGCCTTTGCGCCTGATCGGAGGAGTTGCCGGTCTCTGGGTTGCCTGGCTGGCTGTAGCACAGGCGCGCATCATGGGCATAAATTTTTTGTTTTCGGTGCTGGTCTTGGTCTGGGTTGCAGATATTTCAGCCTATTTTGCGGGGCGGGCCTTAGGCGGTCGTTTTTTCAGCCGCAAACTAGCCCCGACAATCAGTCCTGGCAAAACCTGGGAGGGGGCTTGCGGTGGATTGATTGGAGTCGTGATTTGTGCAGTCCTCTGGCGCGGCATGGATGCTTCGGGGCCTTTGGAGGCTGCCAGTATCTACACCCGTCTGGCCAATGTGCATATTGCCTTCATGGTGCTGGCAGTCCTGTTCTTGGCTACCATGAGCATTGTCGGTGATTTGGTCGAGTCTCTATTCAAACGCAGTGCAGGTGTGAAAGATAGCAGCGGTCTGCTGCCCGGACACGGTGGTGTATTGGATCGTGTGGATGCATTGCTGCCTACGCTCCCGCTCGCGATGATGCTGGCTACGCTATGAACATGAAAAAATCGCGGGTGGTGGTGTTGGGGTCTACGGGCTCCATTGGAGTCAACACGCTGGACGTTATCGAGCGGCACCCCGAGCGGTTTGAAGTCTTTGCGTTGACGGCGTCAACCAGCGTTGACTCGATGTTGGCGCAGTGTGCGCACCACAAACCGACCTATGCAGTCATGGCCAGCGAAGCGCATGGCAAGCTGCTGATTCAGTCCTGCACGTCGCATGGGCTGCGTACACAAGTGTTGTGGGGCGCTGACGCCCTCACAATGGTTGCCGAGCATGAATTGGCAGACATTGTGATGGCTGCCATCGTGGGTGCAGCTGGCTTGGCTCCGTGTCTTGCTGCTGCCAGATCTGGCAAGCGTTTGCTGCTGGCCAATAAAGAAGCGTTGGTGGTTGGTGGCCAATTGTTTATGGATACCGTTGCTGCCGGTGGGGCAACCCTGCTACCAATCGACAGTGAGCACTCTGCGGTTTTTCAGTCCCTGCCGCCGGATCCGTGTGATTGGGCTGCACGCATTGATAAAATTATTTTGACGGCGTCCGGCGGACCCTTTCGCAACCGTGACCCGTCGACTTTGCGCGATGTCACGCCTGAAGAGGCCTGCGCTCACCCCAATTGGATTATGGGGCGCAAAATTTCCGTTGATTCTGCAACGATGATGAATAAGGCGCTGGAAGTCATTGAAGCCAAGTTTCTGTTTGGTGTGGCTCCGGCGCAGATTCAGGTGGTAATTCATCCACAGAGTGTGATTCATTCCATGGTCCAGTACGTGGACAATTCGGTCGTTGCCCAGCTTGGAACACCTGACATGCGTGGTCCAATTGCCTACGGGTTGTCTTGGCCAGAACGTGTGTGCTCTGGCGCCGCCGCACTGGATTTTTCGACGATGGTAGCACTCAACTTTGAAGCCATAGATTCCGAAGCGAACAAAAGGCGTTTTCCGGGAATAGACCTGGCCTGGGCTGCTTTGGCCGCACCTCAGGGAACCACAGCGGTTTTGAATGCTGCCAACGAGGTCGCTGTAGCCGCATTTTTGGAGCGGCGTATTCGGTACGACCAGATCCACCATATCAATATAGAAACCCTGAGTGTGGTTCGTCCAAAGGCACCGGGGTCTCTCGATGACTTGCTCGGTCTGGATCTGCAGTCAAGGCTGGCAGCTGAGGCTGCGGTTTCAAGGCTGGGTGCCTAATCATCGCCGCGCACTGACATGTTGACTGCGGTTGCATTTATTGTCGCCATCGTGGTGCTGGTTGCTGTGCACGAGTGGGGCCACTTTTTCATGGCGCGCAGTTGCGGCGTTAAGGTCTTGCGCTTCTCAGTCGGCTTTGGTCCACGGATCGCTGGCTGGACATCATCGAAGTCTGGTACCGAATATGTAGTTGGAATGTTCCCGTTGGGTGGATACGTCAAGATGTTGGACGAAAGGGAAGCTCCGGTGGCGGTTTTCGAGCAGAGCATGGCCTTCAACAACCAGTCGGTGCGCAGCAGGGCAGCAATCGTCATTGCCGGACCCCTTGCCAACCTGTTCCTTGCCGTGGCTCTGCATACCGCAGTGAATTGGACCGGAGTCGAGCAGCCACAAGCGGTTATGGCTCAACCACCGCTCAAATCGGTTCTTGCTGCCTCTGGCTTCGTAGGAGGCGAGCGGGTCCTGCGTGCTGGTTTTGAAGGTGAAGCATTCAACGACGTGTCCTCGTTTGAGGGTTTTCGGTGGCTGCTTGCGAGGGGAGCGATTGAGCACCGCAATGTACAGGTGGAGTACTTTGAACCACGCCGTGCGAGCACGCGTTCGGCAATGTTACTGCTCGCCGGAGTTGACGCGAGCCATGCGGACGCCCAACTGTTTCAAAAAATAGGGGTTTTGAGTCCCTTCTCGCAAGCACGTCTGGGCGCTTTGGTGGCTGAAGGTGCCGCGGCACAGGCGCATTTGCAGACTGACGATGTGATTCTTCGCGTGGACGAAACGGATATCGTTGACGCAGTTCAGTTGCGCGAAATGATTCGCTCGTCTGGCCGTGCCGGGACGCCCAAGTCACAAAGATGGCTGATATTGCGCGGTGGACAGACCATGACGATTTCTGTTGAGCCAAAAATGGTGCGTGAAAGTGGCGAATCCATTGGCCGCGTTGGGGCCATGATTGGTGCACAACCCGCCATGGCAACAATCCAGTACGGGCCTTTGGACGGTGTTATTGAGGCGGCTAGTCATGTCTGGGGGACATCAACGTTGACCCTGCGCGTGATGGGTCAGATTGTGACCGGGGACGCATCTCTCAACAATCTGAGTGGCCCCATCACTATCGCTGACTACGCCGGTAAATCTGCCGCCATGGGGTTTACGCAATTTCTGGTTTTTCTTGCCTTGATGAGTGTCAGTTTGGGCGTTCTCAACCTGCTGCCACTGCCGGTTCTTGATGGTGGCCACCTGATGTATTATCTTTGGGAGGCGATTTTCGGAAAGCCGGTGGCGCAAGTGTGGACAGAACGACTGCAAAAGGTGGGCTTGGTCATCTTGCTGATGATGATGTGCGTTGCACTTTTTAACGATGTAACGCGTTTGCTACGGTGACCATTCGGGCCTGTCCTCAATCTTCCGGACTACTTAAATTGATAAAAATGCAATTCAATCGTAATTTTCTGCGCCGCGTTTCCGTTGCGGCCGCGTCGCTAATGGTGCTTCAGGGCGCGTGGGCGGTAGAGCCATTTACGGTGAAGGACATTCGGGTTGAAGGTCTCCAGAGAGCCGAGGCAGGGACGATTTTTGCCTCGTTGCCGGTTCGTGTTGGAGACACCTATAGCGACGAAAAAGCTGCGGCGTCGATCAAGGCCCTGTTTGGTCTGGGCCTGTTCAAGGACGTACGTATTGAGGTTAGCGCCGGTGTGCTGGTGGTGATCGTAGAGGAGCGCCCAACCATTGCAGAAGTCGATTTTGTGGGAGCCAAGGAATTCGACAAAGATGTTCTGAAAAAGGCCTTAATTCAGATCGGTTTGGCCGACGGGCGGCCTTTTGACAGGGCGTTGGTTGATCGGGCGGAGCAGGAGTTGAAGCGGCAGTACATCAATCGAAGCATGTACGCTTCAGAGGTGATCACGACCGTGACGCCCGTTGACCGTAATCGCGTCAATCTGAGCTTTGCTGTAGTCGAGGGTGAGCCCGCCAAGATTAGCGACATCCGCATTGTGGGTAGCAAGGCCTTCTCCGAGTCGACTCTGCGTGGGCTATTTGATCTGGACACCGGAGGATGGCTTAGCTGGTACACCAAATCGGATCGTTATGCACGTGCCAAGTTGAATGCGGATTTGGAGGCCTTGCGGTCCTACTATCTGGCGCGCGGCTATCTCGAATTCAAGGTCGAGTCCACCCAGGTGGCGATTTCTCCCAATAAACAGGACATTGGAATAACCATCAACATCAGCGAAGGTGACCAATTTGTCGTATCCAAGGTCAAGCTCGCCGGTAATTTTTTGGGCAGAGAAGAAGAGTTTCGCTCTTTAGTTGCCATTCAGACTGGTCAGCCCTACAACGCTGATCAGATCGCTGTGACCACCAAGGCATTCACGGATTATTTCGGCAATTTTGGCTATGCTTTTTCGCGCATAGAGCCGCGTACGGTCATTGACCGTGCAACTAATCGGGTCGAGGTAACACTCCAGGCCGACCCGTCGCGCCGTGTATATGTTCGCCGTATCAATGTCGCTGGCAATGACCGAACACGTGATGAGGTGATTCGCCGCGAGTTCCGTCAGTTGGAGGCATCCTGGTACGACGGTGAAAAAATCAAGCTTTCCCGAAATCGCGTAGACCGCCTGGGGTATTTCAAGGAAGTGACCATGGATACTTCGGAAGTTCCAGGCTCTTTTGACCAGGTTGATTTGACCGTCACTGTGTCTGAAAAACCAACGGGAAGTATCAGCCTTGGTGCGGGCATTTCCAGTGCTGACGGATTTGGACTCTCGTTTGGTTTCAAGCAGGACAACGCCTTTGGTTCCGGAAATTCCCTTGGCATTGAGCTTAATACGAGCAAGCAGAACCGTACCCTGGTCTTTAATACAACCAATCCCTATTTCACTGAAGATGGTGTGTCACGCACGATCGATGTGTACCAGCGCAACACCAAACCGTATGTCGATATCAACAGCTACGCGATTGAGACGACCGGGGGAAGCGTTCGATTTGGCGTGCCCTTTACCGAGTACGACACGGTTTATTTCGGATTGGGAATTGACCAGACTACGGTTGTTCCAGGTACGTTGCTACCGGTGGTGTACCAGGATTTTGCCAACCGCTTTGGTTTTACCAGCAACGCTGTGCCGTTGACGGTTGGTTGGGGTCGTGACACCCGTGACAGTGCATTGGTGCCAACGATGGGTAAGGTGATCAAGGCTTCGGCTGAGTGGAGCGTGGCCGGTGAATTGAAGTATGTGCGAGCAACGACCGTTTACCAGCAGTACGTGCCGGTTACAAACAAGATTACCGGGGCCTTCAATGCCGAACTGTCGGTGGGTTCGGGAACCGGCGACACGCCGTACCCCATTTTCAAGAACTTCTACTCGGGTGGATTGGGGTCGGTACGTGGTTTCGAGCAGGGCAGTTTGACGACTGGCCAGCAGCGCACTTTGGGACTTACCTCAACCGGGGGTACCAAAAAAGTCAATTTCAATGCCGAACTTCTCTCACCGTTGCCTGGTGGCGGAAAGGACCGTACTTTGCGTGTCTATGCCTTCATGGACGCCGGCGGACTGTATGGGCCAGACGAGGAAATTCAGTTGTCTGATATGCGGAGTTCGTATGGCGTTGGTATCAGCTGGATTTCCCCCGTGGGCCCGCTGCGACTCGCTTTTGCGAAACCAATTAAACAATTTGAAAACGATAGAATTCAATCTCTGCAATTTCAGATCGGAAGCTCTTTTTAATGAACACCTCAAAACGGCGTTGGTTGGTCACCGTTCTGCTAGTTGGCTGCGCAATCAGTGCAATCGCTCAGGACTTCAAGGTCGGTTACATCAACACGCAGACCATCACCACGCAGTCCAATCCAGCGAAGGCCGCGCAATCCAAGCTGGAGCAAGAGTTTTCCAAACGACAGAAGGAACTGACCGATCAGCAAGCCTCACTGAAAGTTTTCGGAGAAAAATTTGACCGTGATGCACCAACTTTGAGTGAGAGCCAGCGTATCGCTCGGCAAAAGGAGGGTGCTGAAATGTCGCGTGACCTCCAGCGTCGTCAGCGTGAATTTCAAGAGGATTTGAATGGCCGTCGCAATGAAGAGTTGCAGCAGGTGTTGGATCGGGCGACGAAGGCTGTCAAGCAAGTCGCGGACGCTGAAAAGTACGACATGGTGTTGCAGGAAGTGGTGTTTGTGAACACAAAACACGACATTACTGAAAAGGTTTTGAAGATTCTCAATTCGGGCGCCAAGTAAGCCTTGGGCGACCGAGCTTGGAGTATGAGACTTGAACTGTCGTCGATAGTTGCCTCGTTGGGAGGTGCGCTATACGGTGATGGCTCAATCGTTGTGACTGGCCTGGCTCCGCTGGAAGTTGCAACCGGGAGCGATCTGAGTTTTCTGAGCAATCCCCGATATCAATCACAACTGATTGCGTCAAAGGCAGCGTGTGTCATCGTGGCACCCACCATGCAATCCGTAGCCGTGATGCGTGGTGCCTGTATCGTCACAGATCAGCCGTATTTGTATTTTGCGCGATTGACCCAGTTCTGGAAGCGCCGTCTGGATGCCGACAAGCCCCGAGGCATCCATCCCACGGCGGTGGTGGATGCGCAAGCGGTAGTGCACCCCACTGCTTCTGTTGGCCCCCTCTGTGTGGTTGAACGGGGCGCCCGTATCGGCGCGGATACCGTGCTGAAGTCCCGCGTGACTCTCGGTGAAGACTGTGTTTTGGGTGATCGGTGCATTGTGCATACGGGCGTCGTTATCGGCGCAGATGGCTTTGGCTTCGCTCCCAATGGCGATGCCTGGGAAAAAATTGAACAGCTTGGTGCTGTACAGATCGGCAATGATGTGGAAATTGGTGCAAACACGTGCATAGACCGCGGCGCTTTGCAAGACACGGTGATTGAAGATGGCGTTAAGCTGGACAACTTGATTCAGATTGGTCACAACGTGCGTGTTGGGCGTAATACCGCCATGGCAGGTTGTGTCGGGGTGGCGGGCAGTGCGACGATTGGTGAGCATTGCACGGTGGGAGGTGGTGCCATTATTTTGGGCCACTTGACCTTGGGGCCGCATGTCAACATTTCTGCTGCAACCCTTGTCAGCAAGTCCATTTTGAAGCCGGGGCACTACACTGGAATATTCCCGGTCGACGACAACGCCACTTGGGAACGCAACGCCGCATCGCTCAAGCAACTGCACAGCTTGCGTGATCGGATCAAGACTTTGGAAAAAGAGATAAAAAAATGATGGATATCCACGAAATACTCAAGCAGTTGCCGCACCGCTACCCATTTCTCATGGTGGACCGCGTTTTGTCAGTAGAAAAGGGCAAAACCATCCAGGCACTAAAAAACGTGTCCATCAACGAGCCTTTTTTTAATGGGCACTTTCCGCATCGCCCAGTCATGCCAGGCGTATTGATGCTCGAAGCCATGGCACAGGCGGCTGCGTTGCTTGCGTTTGATACTCTGGGTGTTACACCAGACGACAAGACCGTTTATTACTTTGCCGGCATCGACGGCGCCCGCTTCAAGCGTCCGGTAGAACCCGGCGACCAGTTGATCATGGACGTGGAACTGCTGCGTATGAAGTCCGGTATCTTCAAGTTCAAGGGTGTAACCCGCGTCGATGGCAACGTGGTCTGCGAGGCGGAATTGATGTGCACCATGCGCACCATTGCCTGAGACGCAAAGGCAGCACGCTGTGACTCATATCCACGCTAGCGCCATTGTTGACCCGGCGGCCGAACTGGACGACTCGGTCACGATCGGGCCGTACGCTGTCATTGGCCCGCATGTTCGCATTGCAAGCGGAACCACGGTCGGGCCTCACTGTGTTATCGAAGGTCGCACCACGATCGGCCGCGACAATCGTATCTTCCAGTTCAATTCCCTGGGTGCCATTCCGCAAGACAAAAAATATTCGGGTGAACCCTGCGAACTGCGCATTGGGGACCGCAACACCATTCGCGAGTTTTGTACTTTCAACATTGGATCTCCCGGTGACGTGGGCGTGACCCAGATCGGAAATGACAACTGGATCATGGCCTATGTGCACTTGGCACACGACTGTCAGGTGGGTAGTCACACTATTTTTGCCAACAACTCGCAGCTAGCGGGCCACGTACATGTGGACGATTGGGTCATCCTTGGCGGCTTCACAGTGGTTCATCAGTTTGTTCGGCTCGGGGCTCACAGCATGACGGCCATGTGCGCACTGCTGTTTGCAGACCTCCCACCGTTTGTGATGTGCCAGGGGCAACCGGCTGCCGCACGCTCCATGAATTTTGAGGGTTTGCGCCGCCGCGGTTGGTCGCCTGAGCGGATCAGTGGTATCAAGGCCATGCACAAGGCCCTTTATCGAGACGACCTGACGCTGGAGCAAGCAAAAACACGCATCGCCGAGCTCGAAGACGATCAACCTGAAACTGCGGTGGATGTTGCCATGATGTTGTCCTTTCTGGATCAGACCTCGCCCCAGCGCGGAATCGTCCGTTAAGTAGGCGTCATGCCAGTGGCATCGCCCGCGGTCCCCTCGGCGCAAGCCAATCCCTTTGTCGCTATGGTTGCCGGTGAGGCATCCGGGGACCTGCTGGCCGGCCTGATGCTGGAGGGGCTTCGCACACGTTGGCCGCAACTGACTTGCTCAGGCATAGGCGGACCCCAGATGGAGCGGCATGGCTTTGACGCCTGGTGGCCCCATCACAAGCTCTCGGTTCACGGATTCGGCTGGGAGGTCCTGCGACGCTACCTGGAGATTGTCGGAATTCGCAAACGGCTCCTGACACGACTGCTCGATCATCACCCGGACGTGTTCATTGGCGTCGATGCGCCGGATTTCAACCTCGACCTGGAGCGCAATCTGCGCGCGGCGGGCATCAAGACTGTGCACTTTGTCTGCCCTTCCATCTGGGCCTGGCGACCCGAACGGGTCGAGAAGATCCGCGCCAGCGTGGACCATGTGCTGTGTATTTTTCCGTTCGAGCCGGAACTGCTGGCCAGACATGGCATTGCCGCGACCTACGTGGGGCACCCGCTGGCCAACGTGATTCCGCTGGAGCCGGACAAGGCCGCCGCCCGCGCAGCGCTGGGCCTGGATACCCAGGACCGGGTGCTGGCGCTGCTGCCCGGCAGCCGTTCGTCTGAAATTAGGCACCTGTCCTTGAGCTTCTTTCGGGCTGCAGCCCTCGTCAAACAAGCGCAGCCAGCTATCAAATTGATAGTGCCTGCGGTGCCATCACTGCGCGGCGCCATCGAGCGGGCCGCCGCGCAGGCCGGTGTGCTGGATCAGGTGCAGATCGTCAGCGGCCAATCGCACACCGTGTTGGCGGCCTGTGATGTGACACTGATTGCCAGCGGGACTGCCACGCTGGAAGCGGCCCTGTTCAAGCGTCCCATGGTGATTGCCTACCGCATGGGATGGCTGTCATGGGAGATCATGCGGCGCAAGCAGCTGCAGCCGTGGGTCGGGTTGCCCAATATCCTGAGCCAAGACTTCATCGTGCCCGAGTTGATACAAGATCGCGCCACGCCCGACGCAATGGCAGGCGCTGTGTTGCAATGGTTTGATGCCATCGACCACCAGCCTGCGAAAATGGTGACCCTGCAACAACAATTCATGGCACTGCACCACAGCTTGCGGCGCGACACTTCCACTTTGGCAACTGATGCGATCGAAAAAACTCTTGCGCCCTGAACAAGTGGCGCTTTTATGGGGCTCAACAGGCCTGGTGGCTGGCGTGGACGAAGCCGGGCGTGGCCCGTTGGCGGGGCCCGTGGTGGCCGCGGCAGTGATACTGGATGAACGAAAGCCCATCCTGGGCCTGGCCGATTCCAAAGTGCTCACTGCGCGCCGTCGTGAGCTGCTATTTGACGAAATCCGTGCGAAGGCCTTGTGTTGCTCGGTTGCAGAGGCAAGCGCCGAAGAGATCGACACGATCAACATCCTGCAAGCCACCTTGCTGGCCATGCGCCGTGCGGTAGACGGCCTGCGTCTCAAACCCAGTCTGGTGCTGGTGGATGGCAACCGCTTGCCGGTTTTGACTATGCGCGCTGAGGCCATTGTGAAAGGTGACAGCAAAGTTTCGGCCATCTCTGCCGCCTCCATTCTGGCCAAGGTGACGCGTGATCGCTGGTGCGCCGAACTGGACGTCCAGTACCCGCAATACGGATTTGCGGCCCATAAGGGCTATGGCACGGCCGAGCACCTGAAGGCCCTGCAAGCCCACGGTGCCTGCCCGCAGCACCGCAAGACCTTCAGTCCGGTGGCCAAGGTGCTGGCATGAGTGATCCGGTCTCCATCACGTCGCGGGAGAACCCGTTACTCAAGGAGTTGAGAAAGGTCGCTCAGGACAGCATCGCTTACCGCAAGGCTGGGCGATTTTGGGTGGAGGGAGATCACCTGTGTAGCGCGGCGCTCCAGCGTGGCCAACGACCCGCAGTAGTGGTATTTACCGAGGAATATTGGCCTCTAGCGCCCGCAGAATATGCGCAGGCAGCTATCAAAAGCATAGTGATACCAGCTGCCTTGTTTCGTGAACTCAGTGGCCTGGAGTCGCCCGCTGGTGTGGGTTTTGTGCTGGATTTGCCCGCGTCCGCGGTTTTGCAGACTTCCGTTTCGACTGTCATCCTGGATCGCGTGCAGGATGCTGGCAACGTCGGTTCCATTCTGCGCAGTGCCGGGGCCTTTGGCTTTCGGCAGGTCGTGGCGCTCAAGGGCACGGCTGCGCTGTGGTCGCCCAAGGTGCTGCGCGCTGGCATGGGAGCCCATTTTGGCCTGAACCTGCTGGAAGGTGTAGAGCTGGGCGAACTGCTGGCACTGCAGGTGCCTCTGGTGGTGACGAGTTCCCACCATGGAGAAGTGATTCAGAACTTGCGCCTGCCCCAGCCCTGCGCATGGGCCTTTGGTCATGAAGGGCAGGGCGTGTGCCCGGAATTGATGGCCCGCGCGGCAGTCCCGGTGCGCATTGGCCAGCCGGGGGGCGAAGAGTCGCTTAACGTGGCAGCAGCAGCAGCCATTTGCTTGCACGCCAGTAGCCTGGTTGTTCAGTGAGGGAATAAGCCTTGCCAGGCTAAACGAAGGGCCTCAGCCGCTATAATGAGAGGCTTTCCAGAAAACAGCCGTCCCAAGCGCATTTCAAGCACCTTTCCCAACCAATTACAGCCGCCAAGAATCGTTCTTGAGCACGCTTGGGCGTACCCGTAACACAGTCGGAGAACCCAGTGCTTTTGTCTCTCAAGGGAAACACCCCCCCCGCCATATTGGCGCTCGCAGACGGCACGGTCTATATTGGCAATTCTGTTGGAGCCAGTGGCTCCACAGTCGGCGAGGTCGTGTTCAACACGTCCATGACCGGCTACCAGGAGATCCTGACCGATCCCAGCTATTGCCAGCAGATCGTGACCCTCACGTATCCCCACATCGGTAACTACGGTACCAACCCCGAAGACATTGAGTCCGACAAGGTCCATGCTGCCGGGTTGATCATCCGTGATCTTCCATTGGTGGCTTCAAACTTCCGCAGCACTGCGACGCTCAGCGAATATTTGGTGCGGGCCGGAACGGTGGCCATTTCCAACGTGGATACCCGCCAGTTGACCCGCCAACTGCGCACCCATGGCGCGCAAAACGGCTGTATTCTGGCGCTCGCTGCAGGCGAGTCGGTAACCCCTGCAGCAATAGAAAAAGCCATCGCTGCCGCCAAGGCGGCACCTTCCATGTCAGGATCGGACCTGGCCAAGGTGGTCTCGGCAACGCAAACCACGCAGTGGACCGAGGCAGAGTGGGCGTTGGGCACTGGCTACGGTCAGCAAACGGCGCCACGCTTCCACGTCGTGGCCTATGACTTTGGCGTCAAGAAGAACATCTTGCGCATGTTGGCCCAGCGCGGTTGCAAAGTCACCGTGGTGCCGGCGCAAACACCGGCCGCTGAAGTGCTGAAGTACCAGCCCGATGGCATCTTTTTAAGTAACGGTCCGGGTGACCCCGAGCCCTGCGACTATGCCATCAAGGCCGTCGCCGAGTTGATCGAAACCGGTACACCGACCTTCGGCATTTGTTTGGGACACCAGATCATGGCGCTGGCCTCGGGTGCCAAGACCTTCAAGATGAAGTTTGGACACCATGGAGCCAACCATCCGGTCAAAGACCTGGACAATGGCCGCGTGTCCATCACCAGTCAGAACCATGGTTTTGCAGTGGATGAGCGTACTTTGCCAGCCAATCTGCGCGCCACCCACATCAGCCTGTTTGACAACACGTTGCAGGGCCTGGAGCGCACGGACAAACCGGCCTTCTGCTTTCAGGGTCACCCCGAGGCATCACCTGGCCCCCACGACATTGGCTACCTGTTTGATCGTTTCATCCACTCCATGGAAACGGCGAGAGGCCAACGCGCATGAGTTTTTACGGTGTCACTGATCTCTGGACCTATGTGATTGGCGCGTTTGGCATCATTTTGTTGCCCGGACCCAACTCGCTGTTTGTCCTGTCCGTAGCCACTGCGCGTGGCGTCAAGGCGGGCTACCAGGGTGCCTGTGGTGTGTTTGTGGGTGACACCATTTTGCTGACACTCACCGCTCTGGGGGCTGCCAGTTTGCTGCGCAGCAACCCGGCGCTGTTCATGGTAGTGAAGTACGCCGGCGCGGCTTACCTGGCATGGCTGGGCGTGAATCTGGTGTGGGCGGCCATCCGGAAGTGGCAAAGCTCGGATGTGGCCGACTCACCCGTGGCGCAGGCTGCCGAAGCGCCTGCCAACCTTGCGCATCCGTTTAAACGTGCGCTGGTGATCAGCTTGCTGAACCCCAAAGCGATTCTGTTTCTACTGTCGTTCTTTGTACAGTTCATTGATCCAACATATGAGACGCCTGCAGTCCCATTCCTGATACTGAGCGCCATTGTCATGGCCTTCAGCGCCCTCTATTTGTCCGCGCTTATTTTTGCAGGCGCTCGTCTTGCACAGGTATTCAGGGCCCGCAAGCGCCTGTCTGGCGGCCTGTCCAGTGCCGTGGGTGGATTGTTCCTATGGTTCGGTGCCAAGTTGGCAACAGCGAGCCTGAGTTAAGCAGTCCTGAATTGATAAAGAAGTAAAGAGCCTAAAAGCTACGAGTTCCAACATGCCAAAACGTACCGACATCCAAAGCATCCTCATCATCGGCGCCGGCCCCATCATCATTGGCCAAGCCTGCGAGTTCGACTATTCGGGCGTGCAGGCCTGCAAGGCATTGCGCGAAGAGGGCTACAAGGTCATTCTGATCAACAGCAACCCCGCGACCATCATGACCGACCCGGCTACTGCCGACGTGACCTACATCGAGCCCATCACCTGGCAGACGGTGGAAAAAATCATTGCCAAGGAACGTCCCGACGCAATTTTGCCCACTATGGGCGGCCAGACCGCGTTGAATTGCGCGCTGGACCTGTGGCACAACGGCGTGCTGGCTAAATACGCGGGTGCCGCAACCGGCAAACCGGTGGAACTGATTGGTGCCACTCCCGAGGCCATCGATAAGGCCGAAGATCGGTTGAAATTTAAAGACGCCATGACCAAAATCGGTCTGGGATCTGCCCGCTCTGGCATTGCGCACAGCATGGCAGAAGCTTGGGATGTGCAGAAAACATTGGGCTTCCCAACCGTTATCCGCCCCAGCTTCACCCTGGGCGGTACCGGTGGCGGCATCGCCTACAACCCTGAAGAATTTGAAGTTATCTGCAAACGTGGCCTGGAAGCATCGCCCACCAATGAACTGCTCATCGAAGAGTCGCTGTTGGGCTGGAAAGAATACGAGATGGAAGTGGTGCGCGACAAGGCGGACAACTGCATCATCGTCTGCTCCATCGAAAACCTGGACCCCATGGGCGTTCACACGGGCGACTCAATCACGGTGGCTCCGGCGCAGACGCTGACCGACAAGGAATATCAGATTCTGAGAAACGCCTCGCTGGCTGTGCTGCGCGAAATCGGTGTGGACACGGGTGGATCGAACGTACAGTTCTCCATCAATCCGGACGATGGCCGCATGATCGTGATCGAGATGAATCCGCGGGTGTCGCGCTCCTCGGCGCTGGCTTCCAAGGCCACCGGTTTCCCCATTGCGAAGATCGCTGCCAAGCTGGCTGTGGGCTTTACGCTGGACGAGTTGCGCAACGATATCACCGGCGGTGCCACACCCGCATCGTTTGAGCCCAGCATCGACTATGTGGTCACCAAGATTCCGCGTTTCGCATTTGAGAAATTCCCCACAGCCGACAGCCGCCTGACCACCCAAATGAAGAGCGTGGGTGAGGTTATGGCAATGGGTCGCACCTTCCAAGAATCGTTCCAGAAGGCCCTGCGCGGCCTGGAAGTGGGCGTGGACGGCATGAACGAGAAAACCCAGGACCGCGAAGTGCTGGAAAAAGAGCTGGGCGAGCCCGGCCCCGAGCGCATCTGGTACGTGGGTGATGCATTTGCCCAGGGCATGAGTGTGGACGAGGTGTTTGCACTGACCAAGATCGATCGCTGGTTTTTGGTACAGATCGAGCAGATCGTCAAGATTGAGCTGGAGATTGAGCAACTGCCCGTGCCCGAAAGTGGCACCGCGCTGGACCGTATCGACGCCGCCACGCTGCGCAGCCTCAAGCAAAAGGGTTTCTCGGACCGTCGCCTGGCGCGCCAGTTCAAGACCACTGACACCGCTGTGCGCGAGAGGCGCCGCGCCCTGGGCGTTCGTCCGGTCTACAAGCGTGTGGACACTTGCGCGGCCGAGTTTGGCACCAATACCGCGTACCTGTACTCTACGTATGAGTCTGAAGGCGCTGAATGTGAGTCGGCTCCCACCAACAACAAAAAGATCATGGTGCTGGGCGGTGGCCCCAACCGTATCGGCCAGGGTATCGAGTTCGATTACTGCTGCGTGCACGCCGCGCTGGCCATGCGTGAAGACGGTTACGAGACCATCATGGTCAACTGCAACCCCGAGACAGTCTCAACCGACTACGACACGTCCGATCGCCTGTACTTCGAGCCGCTGACGCTGGAAGACGTGCTGGAAATTGTCGATAAGGAAAAGCCGGTCGGTGTCATCGTGCAATATGGTGGCCAGACGCCCTTGAAACTGGCGCTGGACCTGGAAGCCAATGGCGTACCCATCATTGGTACCAGCCCAGACATGATCGACGCGGCGGAAGACCGTGAACGTTTCCAAAAACTGTTGCACGAACTGAAGTTGCGCCAGCCACCGAATGCCACCGCCCGTACCGAGCCAGAGGCGCTTGAGAAGGCCGCCGCGTTGGGCTATCCACTGGTAGTGCGCCCCAGCTATGTGCTGGGTGGTCGTGCCATGGAAATTGTTCATGAGCAGCGGGACCTGGAGCGCTACATGCGCGAGGCGGTCAAGGTCAGCCACGATTCGCCGGTACTGTTGGATCGCTTCTTGAATGACGCCATTGAGTGCGATGTGGACTGCATTCGCGATGCGTCAGGCGTCACCTTTATTGGTGGCGTGATGGAGCACATCGAGCAGGCCGGTGTGCATAGCGGTGATTCTGCGTGCTCGCTGCCTCCATACAGCCTGAGTGCTGCTACGGTCACTGAGATCAAACGCCAGACGTCCGCCATGGCCGCAGCGTTGAACGTGGTCGGGCTGATGAACGTGCAGTTCGCTATCCAGAACATTGATGGTCAGGACGTCATCTACGTGTTGGAGGTGAATCCCCGCGCCTCGCGCACGGTGCCGTTCGTGTCCAAGGCCACTGGCATTCAGTTAGCCAAGGTCGCTGCGCGCTGCATGGTGGGTCAGACGTTGGCGTCACAGGGTATCAAACATGAAGTCAACCCGCCGTACTTCAGCGTGAAAGAAGCGGTCTTTCCATTCGTGAAGTTCCCCGGTGTGGACACGATTCTTGGCCCTGAGATGAAGTCCACCGGCGAAGTCATGGGCGTGGGCAAGACCTTTGGTGAGGCCTTTGTGAAGTCACAGCTGGGCGCGGGTGCCAAACTGCCTCGTTCCGGCAAGACCTTTATCTCGGTCAAGCAAAGCGACAAGCCCCGTGCCGTGGAAGTGGCCCGAAAGCTGGTGGAAATGGGCTTTACGCTGGTGGCGACCAAGGGAACAGCCGCCTCCATCAACGCAGCGGGCGTCCCGTGTGGCGTGGTCAACAAGGTCACCGAAGGGCGACCACACATTGTGGACATGATCAAGAACGAGCCTCTGGCCATGGTCATCAATACCGTGGAAGAGCGGCGCAACGCGATTGCCGATTCCCGCCAGATTCGCACCAGCGCTTTGTTGGCGCGGGTGACCACCTACACAACTATCGCCGGGGCGGAAGCCGCTGTCGAAGGCATGAAGTATCTGGACCAGCTGGACGTGATTTCCGTACAGGAAATGCATGCGCAGTTACAGGCCTAGGCTTGGGCGTCAACTGTTGGCATAATCTGGCGTAGTGATCAAAGGACAGTGCGGCGTGAAGACGCTGCGCTGTCCTTGTTATTTTGACGGCTGCTTTTCGGTCGACCCACCCTTCGTTTTACTGTTTCCACTGTATTTATATGGCAACCATTCCAATTACCAAGCGCGGCGCAGAAATTCTCAAAGCCGAGTTGCACAAACTCAAGACTGTGGAGCGTCCCTCGGTGATCGCCGCTATCTCCGAGGCAAGGGCTCAGGGGGATCTGAGTGAAAACGCCGAGTACGAGTCCGCCAAGGACCGTCAGGGATTTATCGAGGGTCGCATTCAGGAAGTCGAAGGCAAGTTGTCGGCGGCACAGATCATTGACCCGTCGGAATTAAACGCCGGAGGTAAGGTTGTGTTTGGCTCTACGGTGGAACTCGAAGCAGAAGATACTGGTGATCGCGTAACGTATCAAATCGTCGGTGAAGATGAGGCGGATTTGAAATTTGGACGGGTCAATATTGGCTCTCCCATTGCCCGTGCCCTAATCGGCAAGGAAGAAGGCGATAGGGCCGAAGTGCAAGCGCCCGGTGGAATCAAAGCCTACGAAATCGTGGCCGTGCAGTACATCTGATGCCATTGGCTGCCATGCGTACTTTGCCCCTGTGGGTTGGAGCGGTCTGGTGGGGTAGCTTGACGACGCTGGGTTTTTTTGTGGTACCCATGCTGTTTATGCACCTGCCAAGCCCGGCTATCGCGGGCGCAATGGCGGCAAAATTGTTTTCCGCACAGACCGCTGCTTCAGTTATATGCGGGCTGTTGCTACTGATGCTATTTCGGTCAAATAGGGTGCTAGCCCCCGTGGATGTTGCGCAGGGCGCTACGCTTTTTGTAGTGGGTGGTATTTTGCTCGCGCTTTTGGCGGAGTTTGGTGTCTCGCCCCGCATCATCGCTCGCGACAACTTGGCGTTGTGGCATCGGGTCGGGACCGCGATGTATGTCGTGCAGTGGATATGTGCAGGCGTCGTGTTTGGCAAACTTGCCAAGCCACGAACGCCGTCAGTCAGTTGAGGACAGAGCTACGTTTCGCCGCGGTCTGTCTCCTAAGTTTTCAGGTTTGGCTGCGCTTCTTCACGCTGACTTGTGGCTTGGGCTTGGCCCGTTTGACGTTGCCACCGGCGGTGAGACGTTGGTTGCCTAAAACGCGAAGGGTTTTGACTTCGGGGCGCTGGCCGGCACGTTTGCTGTATTTGAGTACCTTGAAGTCGCGTGGACCTGCCATGCGGTCTTCATCGACCGCTTTTTCCTTGGTGACCTTGGGACGCCACAGCACCAGCAACTTGCCGATGTGTTGAATAGGTGCTGCGTTGAGTTCGTCAGCCAGCAATTGAAACATGGCTTCGCGGGCTGCTCGGTCGTCAGAAAAAATGCGGACTTTGATGAGTCCGTGCGAGTTCAAGGCCGAATCGATTTCTTTCTTGACATTGTCGGTCAGGCCATCGCCCCCCACCATGACTACGGGGTCGAGGTGATGGGCCTCGGCGCGGTGATCTTTGCGTTGGGCGGGTGTCAGTTGAATTTGAGGCATACCGCTATTATCGGTTGATTGGATGGTCCGTACCACGACTGCATCCCCGGAAAGTCTGAATGAAAACTCCCAGCAAGGGCAAAAAGGTCAACAAGGCCTGGTTGCATGACCACATTAACGACCCCTACGTCAAGTTGGCTGGCAGGGAAGGCTACCGTGCGCGTGCAGCCTACAAGCTCAAAGAAATCGATGAAGTGTTTGGTTTGATCAAACCAGGCCACTTGGTGGTGGATCTGGGCTGCACGCCGGGCGCCTGGAGCCAATATGCGCGCCGTCGCATGTCGCCCGCGGGTGCTGCCGTCGGCGAACTAAACGGCACCATCATTGCGCTGGACATGCTGCCTATGGACCCCATTGAAGGCGTGACCTTCATCCAAGGCGACTTTCGGGAGGCAGAAGTGCTGGCTCAATTGGAGCAGGCGCTGCAAGGAAGACAGGCCGATGTGGTGGTGTCGGACATGGCCCCCAATCTGTCCGGCATTTCTTCGGCTGATGCGGCACGCATCGAAAACTTGGTCGAACTGGCGATTGAGTTTGCACAAAATCACATGAAGCAGCAGGGGGCTTTGGTGGCCAAAGTGTTTCATGGGGGCAGCTACAACGACGTGGTGCAGCACTTCAAAGCGGCCTTTCAAGTGGTCAAACCCTTCAAGCCCAAGGCCTCGCGCGACCGGTCCTCGGAGACATTTTTGGTGGGTGTCGGGCTCAAGTGAGCGACATAGCCGTTACATAACCTTGCTGTATATGTGGCGGAAAACCTGAAAATACCGCGCCATTCGCCTTGAAACGCCTAAAATGGGGCCCAGATATGCAAGGTATTTCTACCTGTGCCCCTATTGGAGCTTCGCTTGAATAATCAGTGGTTTTCGAAAATTGCAGTGTGGTTGGTGATCGGGCTCGTGCTCTTCACCGTGTTCAAGCAATTTGATACGCGCGGCACGGCCGGTGCGAACATGCTCGGCTATTCCGACTTCCTGGAAGAAGTGCGCAACAAGCACATCAAGAGCGCCATCATTCAGGAGGGCCAAGGCGGGACCGAGATTTTGGCTGTCACGACTGATGACCGCAAAATCCGCACCACGGCAACCTACCTCGATAGGGGCCTTGTTGGCGATTTGATCAGCAATGGCGTCAAGTTCGATGTCAAGCCCCGCGAAGAAGGCTCCCTTCTCATGACCTTGCTGGTCAGTTGGGGCCCCATGCTGCTGCTGGTGGGCGTCTGGATTTATTTCATGCGCCAGATGCAGGGCGGCGGCAAGGGCGGTGCGTTCAGCTTTGGCAAGAGCAAGGCCCGCCTTCTGGACGAAAACACCAATACTGTGACCTTTGCCGACGTGGCGGGTTGCGACGAGGCCAAGGAAGAGGTCAAGGAGGTTGTTGACTTTCTGAAAGACCCCAGTAAGTTCCAGAAACTCGGTGGCCGTATTCCCCGTGGCCTGTTGCTGGTAGGCCCTCCTGGCACCGGTAAAACCCTGTTGGCCAAGTCGATTGCTGGAGAAGCCAAGGTTCCATTC
>Ga0194061_1000153_pt1 | contig 41191 bp, 64 predicted proteins | sample SepL2221m_MetaG_FD_163423 | JGI IMG/M metagenome (GOLD analysis project Ga0194061, IMG submission 163423) | Anoxic zone freshwater microbial communities from boreal shield lake in IISD Experimental Lakes Area, Ontario, Canada - Sep2016-L224-21m | ecosystem: Environmental > Aquatic > Freshwater >... | reverse complement strand
CCCCAAGATCGACTTTTTCGCTTTTTCCATGCTTATGCCTGGCCCAATCGCACAATTCGACGCAAAAAGGGGCAGCGGAACCGCGCCTGATTTTATCCAGGAGCCGCTGGAGTCTCCGTCGTGGCTGACCAAGGCCGAGCGCGTGTACTTCGATGAGGTGGTGAGCCAGCAGCGATCCGCCGGAGTCGGTATGCGGGCCGTTGATGCCGAGAATTACGCCCGGTACGTGCGGTTGTCGTTTCAACAGCGGAAAGCCAAGGACTCGCGGGAGTTGCTCGCCATCGGGCGCGGCATCGACCAGCTATGCGGCATGCTCTGCATCGGCGAGTACGCCCGCCAGCGCGTCGGGATTCGCGGAAAGAAGCCAGCGGAGAAGGGGAAGCTGGCCCAAATGATCGCCCGCAAGAATGGCACCGACGACTAACTATTTCGATCAGGAAAAGGTCGATCACGTCATTAGTTTTATTGAGTCGCTGACGCTGACGAAGGCCACGAAGTCAGACGAGCCGGAACCGTTCATTCTCCTTCCTCATTGGCGGGAAGCGATTACACAGTTGTACGGGTGGCGCAGGCCGGATGGCCGCCGGCAGTACCGGAAGTTCTTTGGAACCTGCGGTCGCAAACAAGCAAAGACGCAGTTCGCCGCTGGGGTTTGCACCTACGAGTTTTTTATGGGCGATACGAGCCGCGCTGAGATTTACTTCGCGGCGACGAACGTGGCGCAGGCGGGAATCTGCTTCGACGCCGTTTACGACATGATTATGGCGGAGCCGGATTTAGCGGATATCTGCAAGATCACGCCATCGCTTAAGCGCATCGAAAATAGGCAAAACGGGAACATCATGCGGGTGTTAGCCGCTGAGGGCGCTGGGCAACACGGGTTTAACCCAAGTCTCGTAGTGCTTGACGAGTTGCATGTATGGGGAGCGCCGCACATGGAGCTTTACCGAGCGCTGACGACCGGCGGAAAGTCTCGCCGCGATCCGCTCCGGCTTCTCATCACCACGGCAGGCCACGACCTTGAATCGTTATGGGGGCAGGAGTATCGGTACGCAAACGATATCTTATCCCGCCGCATCGAAGACCCATCCTACCTCGCACTCATCCATGAAGTACCGATGGAGGCCGACTGGACAGACCGCAATCTCTGGCCGCTGGCGTTGCCGTTGCTGTCCACGGGGCATCACCAGATTGAGGACTACGAAGAGGATTTTCTGAAGGCGCAGCAATCGCCATCAGAGCAAGCCACTTTTCGCCGCCTGTACCTGAACCAGCCGATGGGCTCCGAGACGGTCTGGCTGGACATGCACACATGGGATAAGTTTGTGGGTACCGTGGCCGAGGAAGTGCTTCGGAAGTGCCCGTGTTTCGGCGGGCTTGACCTTGGGGCCACGCGGGATTTAACAGCCTTTACGCTGGCTTGGAAGTTGCCAGACGGTGATGTGTTCATCCGGTCCTGGGGCTATCTACCAGAGGACGACGTGCGGGGCCGGGAGAAGCGCGATGCGGTGCCATACGGGCAATGGTCGATGGAAGGGCACATCATGCTCACGCCTGGCGATGTGACCGATTGGCGCTTCGTCGTCGAACACATCCGCAAGCTCAACGAACAGTACCAGATCCAAGCCGTTTGCTATGACCCATGGGGGGCGCGAGACACCGCGGTTGCTCTTTCTGAGGGCAGGATTGAGGTGATCAAGTTTGGGCAGGATTACCGGGACCAAAGCCCGGCAGTGAAGCGGGTGGAGGAGTTGCTGTACATGGGCAGGCTCACCCACGAAGCTGACCCTAGCCTGCGATGGTGCGTTGACAACTCTATGGTCAAAACAGACGACAACGGACACCGCAAGATCGCCAAGGTGCAGCGGTTGACCAACCGGAAGCGCATTGACAAAGCGGCGAGCATGATCATGGCCATCGGCGGTCTGATCCAGGCCGAAGAATACAGTGACCCGTATAGTGACGGGCGAGCAAATTTGAATTGAACTTAATTCGCAAAGCATACGACTGGGTAGCCGCCAACTGGTACCAGCGCAACGGGTATTATCGCCTCGCCGGACTCTACGGCGCAGGCCAGCAGACCGACGCTGGCGTTGCCGTGACCGTGGAGTCAGCCATGCGCTGCGGTCCCGTCGCCGCATGTACCCGCGCTATCTGTTCGCCGATTGCGTCGATGCCACTTCCGGCTATGCAAAAGGTCGGATTTAAGACAGTTTTACAGCCTGAAAGCCGACTCCATCGCATCCTCAACCTGGAGCCAAACAGCTTTCAAACCCCGCAAAAGTGGCGCGAAACCACGCTGCACTGGGCGCTGAACTACGGCAACGGGTACGCAAGAGTGATGCGGGCAGCGAATATGGGCGAGCCGGTGGCGATGATCCCGATTCACCCGTCAGCGCTGATAAAAAAAGACATTGTAAAGGGTTCGCCGGAGTACCTGTTCCGCATCAGCGGCAAAGAAGAAAAGCTGGGCAACCGAGACGTATTTCACCTTATTGGCCACTCGGAAGACGGCATCATGGGCCTTGGCGTTGTCGATCTAGGCAAAGAATCCATCGGTCGGGCGATGGCCATGGAATCATACGGCGGGACGTTCTTCGGGCGTGGCGGTGTTCGCGCTGGCCTTCTCAAGCGCACCATGCCATTCGCGGACGCATCGGCGCAGGAGCGGTTTGAGGATGACTGGCAGAAGAAGTACCGCAACGGTAAAGACTCATTCCATAGAAACATCTTGCTCGTCGCCAACTCCAAAGGTAGCGATGGATGGGAGTGGGAGGGCATTGGTTCGCAGCCGTCTGAGGCGCAACTGGTAGAGCAATCGCGGGCCGTGGTATCGGATATCTGCCGATTCTACGGAGTCTCCCCGACGCTTGCTCAGGACCTCACTGACGCGCACTACAACAACATCGAGCACTTGTGGCGGGCGCACCTCAATACAGCGTTGACGCGGTGGATGACAGCGTTTGAGCAGGAGTGCTACCGGATACTCCTAACGGACGCGCAGAAGGCCGCAGGCTGGGCTGTAAAGCATGACGCCAGCGGATTCCTCCGTGGCGACTTCAAGAGCATGCTGGAAGCCATCGCCGCCGCGCTGGAAAAGGGACTAATCACCATCAACGAGGGCCGCGAAATGATCGACTTCGACCCCATCGACCACGCCGACGCGCTTTACATCCAACTCAACCGGCAGACCGTGCCAGGCACTGGCGAGCCCACGGCGGCAGAAGCCGCATCAATCGCAAAAATGAACGCAGGAGCACCCACCAATGGACAATAAAGGCCATATTTACACGGAAATAAAAGCCATGGGCGAGGATGGCACCTTTACCGGGATCGCGTCGATGTACGGCACGCCTGATATGGAAGGCGACATCATCGAAAAGGGCGCGTTCACTAAAACCATCCGAGAGAATCCAGAAATTCCGGTACTTTGGCAGCACGACGAGGAGGAAGTCATTGGACTGGGCACGGTGTCCGAAAAGGGCAATAAAATCGAGATCAGCGGAAAGCTGGACCTAGAAGACCCGGTGGCCCAGAACGCCTATCGCAAGATCAAAAACGGGCTGGTAAAGGGCCTGTCTATCGGATTCATGGCTGTCAAAAAGACCTTCGGCGAAGAAAATGGCCAGTTCATTCGTCGCCTGCAGGAAATCAAGCTGATGGAAGTTTCTATCGTCACGTTTCCGGCGATGTCGCAAGCGCAAATCACGAGCGTGAAATCGTCCGACGAAACAGCGCAGCGCTTCAAGGCTCTGGAAGACAAAATCTCCGCACTGGAAGCCGAGAAGGCCGCTCCAGCCGCACCCGCTAAACCCGAGCCGGTCACGGACCACTCGGCGGAATTGGCATTCGCCCGTTTGCGAATGCTACTCAACTAACCGCCGAATCCGGCCCAACCATAAGGACCAATCATGGAACTCACTCAACAGATCGAAGCTCTCACCGGCGCGGTGATGGCAAGCCAGACCAAAATGGCCGAAGAAGTCAAGAATCTTGGAACCACGCTCGCCGAAACCAAGGCCGCGAACTTGCAACTCCGCAACGAACTCGACGGCTTCATCGCCAAACAGGGAGCCTACGGAAGCACCACGAAGGTCAAGGGCCTTGCCGAGCAGTTGCGCGAAAACGAAGAAGTTGCGCGGATCATGAAGAACGGCAAGGGCGCAACCAAGTTCAAGCTCGAAGGAAAGGCCGTTTCCGATATTCTGGAAAGCCGCGCTGGCCTCCAGATGATCCAGAAAAACATCGACTCCAGTACGGTCGGTTTTCCCACCGCTGGCGTCATGCCCATTGAAACCGGCGGATACGTCACGGAGCCGCGGAAGCAGATTCGCATGCGTGACGTGATCCCGTCTCGCTCGATCAACGTAGGGCAGTACAGCTTCCCGAAATACTCCAACGTCGGCACGAAGGCCTCGCCGGTCGCGGAACGTAGCTCGAAGCCGCTGAACATCTTCGATCCGACGATCATCACCGAGCGGGTCAAGACCATCGCCACGTACTTCGACTGCTCCCGCCAGGTGCTCGAAGACTACAACGAACTCCAGGGCATTCTGGAATCGTTGGGCAGCTACAAGGTCAATGCGGAAATGGATAACCAGATTCTCAACGGCTCCAACACGGGCGAGGATTTGGACGGGCTGATTACGCAGGCGACGGCCTACGACACGGCGCTTTTGTCGGCCACCACCGGATACACGCTGTTCGATCAGGTCAACGCCGCCGCGCAGCAGGTCGCCGCCGCCGACGAGTTCCCCGCTACGTTCTTCGTCTGCCATCCGACCGACTGGTACCGGATGACGCGGTTGAAAGACTCCAACAAGATGTATTTGTTGGGCGGTCCTATGATGGGCGCTGGTCCGCGCGACGTGTGGGGCCTCACTCCGGTGCCGACGACGCAAATTGCCACCGGGAAATTTGTGGTTGGTTCGGGTATTTCCCCGGCCATCGAGTTCCGAAACCGCATGGAACTGGAAGTCGCCATCTCGACCGAGGAAGGCAACAACTTCACCAAGAATATGGTGACGATCCGGTTTGAAGCTCGCGGTTTGCTGGCCGTCTACCGGCCCGGAAGCTTCATCTACGGCACGTTCCTCAATTCGCCCGCTCAATCGTAGTTTTCTCCTGTCCCTCCGACTCGGGGCGGCTCCTCCGCCCCATATTTTTGACATGGAACTCATTGCCGTCACAACACTCGCACTTGGCCGGGAAAAATACGAGGAGGGCCAAATTTTCTCTGCCCATCCGCACGTAGCGCGGCAACTACTACGCAACGGCAAAGCGCAAGAGGCCACCTTCACGGCCCCGGTAACGAACGTCGGGCTAGTCTCCTGCATCATGCCGACGCGGGACCGCCGCAAGTGGATTCCGCGAGCGCTGGAGTGCTGGAACGCGCAAACCTATCAACCGCTGCAACTTGTCGTTTTGGACAACGGCGGCGAATCAATCAAAGACCTCATCCCGACCGATCCGCGCATCATCTACACCCGCGCCGGGCATGGAATGAAGCTGGGAATGCTACGGAATCTGGCGTGCCAGCTTGCCACCGGGGAGTTTATCGCCCACTGGGACGATGACGACTGGTACTCGCCGGAACGCATCGAAAAGCAACTGCAAGCCATCGGGCAAGCCGTAATGTGTGCTCCGCTTGGGTGCCACTTTGCCAGCGACTCGAAGGCGTACAAGATCGACGCCGATCCGATGTATGGAATAGGCTCCGGCCTACTGTACCGCCGTGATTATTGGATGCGTTCGCGCTTTGCTCCAGGAGTGCATGAGGGCGAAGATTCGATATTCCTCCAGCAGTGCAAAAACAAGGTACACGTCAACGGATACGGTCTTATGGTGGCATCTGTTCATGATCAGCACACCGCGCAGCGGATACTTCGTACTGAATGCCCGATGTCTGAACTTCCGAAGGGGTATCAATGGCCGTCTGGTTCGTAATCCCAAGCGCCAAGCCAGCGCGTGAGGCGCAAGACTGCATCAACGCATGGCGCAATCAGGGCTATAAGGTGGCCGCCTGGCGTGACACCGAGGCGCAGCCGGTAGAGGCAGACTTCATCACTTACGGGCCGTACCCTGGTTACGCGCAAGCGGTCAACTGCCTCGCTCAAACCGTGCTGGCCTTAGATTTGACCTGCGACTGGGTGGTGACGGGCGGCGACGACGTTTTCCCCGACACCGCGAAGCACCCGGACCAGATCGCGCGAGAGTGCTCTCGCTACTTCGGAAAGTGCGACATCCTCGACCACGGAGACGCGGAAAACCTGTTTGGGACCTACGGCATCATGCAGCCCATCGGCGAAGGCTGGGGCGGCATTGAGCGCATCTGCGGAAGCCCTTGGATGGGGCGCGACTGGTGCGAAAAGGCCAATAAAGGTGCTGGGCCGATGCACCCCGACTACTTCCACATGCACGTCGATGAACACCTGCAAATGGCGGCGCGGGCGCAGGGGTGCCTATGGCAGCGAAAAGATCTAACGCATGTGCATCGCCACTGGTCACGCGAGACGCAGCGCTGCCCGGAGTACTTGCTCAAGGTTAATACCATGAAGCACTGGGACGAATCCAAGGCGCTGTTTAACCGTCACCGTGCAAGCGGATTTGCGGAGAGCTATCCTGCATGAGTTTCGACCACGTTTTGTTTCGCACGATGCCGTACTCAATCGGCGTAGAGATCGGCTCCGACTGGCAGGATAAACCAGAAGGCGATCCAGTATTTGGCCTGTACCGCGACGGCTGCGGATTCTGGACAAAAGGCGAGATCGCGCTGTTGGAGTCCATCGTCAAGCAGTTTGGCGGGCGGTGGCTGGAAATCGGGGCGCATACCGGCTGGTGTACCTACTTCATCTCAAAATGGGCTGAGTTCGTCATATCCATCGAACCGATGTTCTCGCTGCCCGAGTGGTACCAGCGCTTCTACGACAACACCATCGACCACGCGCGGCGGGTGATGCCATGGGCGGGCCGGTCTGACGAGTACCTGAAGGTATGGGACGGCGCGGGCGGGCGCACCTTCGACGGCTGTGTGATCGACGGCGACCACTGCGATGTAAACCCACTCAATGACGCCATTGGGTGTTTCGCCAGGTTGAACGAGCGCGGCGTGATCCTGCTTCACGACTTTCGCGGGCCTGATATCTGGGACGCCGGAAAGTATCTGGCCGATCAGGGCCTGCAATGGCGCGTCTATCCCAGCGTCCACATGATTTTCATTGCATGGCGCGGAGACTTCACGCCGCCGCCCGATATTCAGGAGGGCACACGCAACTGGGCCGAAAACTACGGCCTGCCGGATTGGGCGAAATGACCAAACACTTGATCACCTTTGGGGGCGCGGCCTACGACGAATTGACGGCACGGGTAATGCGTGATGCGCCCGTCCTTGGCGTCGATCAGATCCACGTCTATGATGACAAGTGGCTCACCGAGCAACCATTTTTCGCAACGCCTGAGTTTCAGTACCTGTACACGCACCGCGGCGTGGGCAACCCCTACGGACGCCGCGGTTTCGGCTGGTTCGCGTGGAAGCCGTTTATTCTGCGTCACGCGCTCGACACCTACTGTGCTGACGGCGACATCGTTCTGTTTATCGACGCCGACACGTACCCGATTGCCGACCTCGCCGTGTTGTACAACGAGTGCGCACGCATCGGCGGAATTATGGCCTTCGCCGCGACCGCCGGGCCGGTACCGTTCCGCAACCGCGAATTTAATAAACGCGATTGCATGATTCAGATGGGGCAGGACGAGGAGAAGTACCTCGAAGCCTCCACCGCCGTCGCCCGGTTCATGCTGTTTCAAAAGGGCATTCCGCTCGTAGATACATTTTTAGCCGAGTGGCAGTATTATTGCCTCGATCCGGTCTGCCAGACCTTCGAGCCGTCGACCATGGGGCCAGAGTATCCCGGCTTCCGTGAGCACCGCGTCGAACAAGCCATCTATACCAATCTTTGCCACCGGTACGGCCTGAAGTTGTACCGCGAGGCGTGCTCGTTCGGCAACGATCACCAGCAGGACTGGGACCTGTACCCGCAACTTTTCGTCCAACGAGATCCAATGAGGCCGAAAAGCCTGGCAGGGAGCATATTCCGCAATGTCGTTTAGCCAGAATGACGAAGAGCGCTACATCGTTCAATGGACGCCGGAACACGGGCGGCTATTGGACATTGGCGCATGGTGGCCAACGAATCTTTCCAACTCGCGGGCACTGATCGAAAAGGGCTGGGACGCGGTGCTGGTGGAGCCGTCGCCGGGGCCGATGCGCGTGCTGCTGGAAGAGTACGGGCAAAACGATCAAATCGCGCTACTGCAAGCGGCGGTGACTGCAAGCGGGCGGCGGATTACGATGCAGATAACGGACTACCCTGTCTCAACTTCCGACCATGCAGTGTATTCGCTGTGGAAAGAGGATCCTAATACAAAATACCTTGGGAATCTCATAGTCCCGTCGATGACCATTTCCGACATTCTCGATTGGGCCGGGCGGTTCCAGTTCATCGACATCGACGCGGAGGGGCAGTCGGTGGAGATCGCCATGCAACTCCTCGAACAGCCGGAATGTATGCTCCCGCAATGCTTCTGCGTCGAATACGACGGCATGGCCGCGCAGGTTGAAGCGGCGGCACGCGGGCGCGGGTACGTCAACTTCCATCTCACAGCGGAGAACCTAATTGCGGCTCGTTAATATCCAACCCGTGCGAAACGAAGCGTGGTGCTTGGGCCTCACAGCCCGCGCCTTGCTTCGCTGGTGCGATGACGCCGTATTCCTACTCCACGCCTGTACCGATGCGTCTGAAGCGATCCTAGAGCAAGTGGCAGACGAGCATCCGGGGCGGGTACACGTCATCCACGAATCGGAAACGATCTGGCGTGAAATGCACCACCGGCAGCGCCTGCTGGAATACGCCCGCTGCCTCGACGCCACGCATATCGCGGTGGTGGACGCCGACGAGATCATCGCGGGCGACACGGTAGTGGCTATGCGGGATCACGTTGCGCTGTTGGGGCCGAAGCGATTCGCCGCAATCAAGTTCCGCAACATCATCGACGGGCTGAATCAGTACAGGGGCGAGCAAGGTCCTTGGGGCACTGACGCCGGGACCATCGTGGCATTTGGCGATCACGGGCACCTTTGCTGGGAAGCCCGCAACGGGTACGACCATCACCAGCGCAGCCCGTATAGGGCAAGCCAGTCGTCGTACATCCAGGGCGGGGGGCTACTCCATCTCCAATTTGCCAGCCGGCGCCGCCTTATCGCCAAGCATGCGCTCTACAAAGCATCCGAGCGCGTCAAGTATCCACAGAAATCCATTCGCGATATCGACTCCCTCTACAACATGGCACCGTCGCTATCGGGCATCACGCGCAAGCCCACGCCGGATGAATGGTGGGCTCCGTATGCGGATCTGATGCACCACTGCGACATCGACGCGGAGCCATGGCAGGAACAGGCCACACGGGATTTAGTAGCGGAGTACGGCGCGGCAAACTTTGCAGCACTTGACCTATTTGGGGTGGCACTATGAGCACAATCTTAAAACTCACCATCACGTCGCCCGTCCAAGCGTTTTCGGAGCCGGTCACGCTATCCGAGATCAAAGCGGCGCTGGGCATCCCCGACATCGACAACTCCCGCGACGTGCTGTTGGACGCCTACGCGCCCGCCGCCCGCGAAGTTGCCGAAGTCTGCCAGCAGCGCGATCTGGTGGCGAAGCAGTGGGACATGTACTTTTCGTATTTTCCATGCAACTGGCATCCGATCAATTTGCGCGACAACGTTACAAGCATAGAAACTTTTCGCTACCGGAATAGCGCCGGGACGTATACAACAATGGTGGCCGGTACGGATTACCAGTTTGATTCAGCGCTGTCCGTGCTTACGCCGATCAGCAACGGCATATGGCCCACGGCTGATCTTTGGCCGTCTTCGGCTATCGAGATTCAGTTTACGGTCACTCCGCCCGCGATTCCGGCACGGCTCAAACGCGGCATACTGGCGCTGATATCGCTGTGGGATTCCAACCAAGTACCCTCCGAGTTGGGCGCGTCGGCGGTGCAGAACTACCCGTTCATGCTGTCCTTACTTGAAATCGGGCGTCGGGAGATCGTGTGATCAACCGCCAGCGCCACAAGGGCAACCAGGGCCGATTCACGCAACTCCTCACGATCACCGCAGATAGCGGGGCGCGAGGCGCGGGAGGAGACTGGCAGGCAGCATGGGGCGGGACAACGGCGGACGTGCGCGGGATGTGGCGGCGTACCTCGTACACCGAGACGGCTATGGAAGGCGGGCGGTACTCGCGGGCGGCTGGCGTCTGGGAAATCCCGTTTATCCCGTCGCTGGCCGAGGATTTCCGTATTAGTTACACTGACCGCAGCGGAACCACCCGCTACCAGCGCATCGTCGGCATTGACGACCCGGAGAAGCGGGGCCGCGAATTGCACTTGTACGTAGTCGAAGATGAAGGGGCGCAGACGTGAGAGTACAAGAAGCTATTGTTCGCCAACTCCAACAGACAAGCGCCGCGACGTATGCGCTGGCCTCCACTCGCATCTACTGGAACCTGCTGCCCAAGAATCCGTCGTTCCCATTTGTCCGCGTCACCAAGACCGCCAAACGGTCGATAATCGAGGGATTGACGTTTGCCTCCGAGCCGAGCATCACAGAAGTTCAGATAGGATGCTTTGCAAAGACGCAGGAGGGCGCGGCGGACCTTGCAGACGCTGTTGCAGCCGACCTCTCAACCTACGGCACGGTATGGCAAGCGCTGCCGCTCACCAGTCCGGTCACCAGCGGCTCCCTCACCGCCAAGATCGAGCCAACTGGCGAAGAAGACCTCATCTCTGACGACCTGTTGGAGCTGGGCGTGGCTGGCGAAGCACGCACCTTTTCAGTTCATACGCGCTAATCCCGCGACACACTCAACCTCAATAGCTACCGCCCAGACGGCGGAAAGGAAAACTGCATGGCACAAGCATACAGCGCCGCCGGGTCATTGCTCCAATTTGGTAGCTCAAGCCCGGTCACATACGCCACCATTCCCTATGTTCAGGGATACACCTACGGGGGCTCCGAGCGGCCACGAATCGATGTTACGCCGATCTCGGCCAGCGCCTACGAGTTCATTGCCGACATCCCCGGCGAGCAAAGCATTAGTTGGGACATGGCCGTTGACCCGGACGACGCGCAGCACACCGCGCTTCTGGCGGCGTACAACAACCAGACGCTCCTATACTTCCGTGATCGCCACGACAACACCGGGGCCTGCGACGAGTTCTTCACCGGGTACGTTACTCAGTGGAATCGCGGCGCTGCGAAGGGCTCCGCTCGCATGGTATCCGTCGTCGTCACGATCAACGGCGCAGTCAACACTGTACCGTAAACCATTATGACCAATCCCATCAACCCGCCAATCGAAATCGGTTGGCGGGGGCAACTGTACTACTGCGATCTTTCCCTTGGCCAACTCGCGCTGGTTGAGGGGGAGGTAGGGGTAGCCATCGTATACCCTGCCGAGGTAATGCTCTGGCAAAAGCCGGAAGCATACCAGCGCGGCGTGCTCCTGTTCGCCATGCTTCAATCGCACTCCATCAAAGGACTCACGCTGGCCGATTGCATGGGCGCGGTGGTGGGCGATCAGCGAGAGTATTTTCTTGCCAAGCTCCAGAAGGCAACCGACCGTCTCAAGCCGCAATTGCAGACACTTTGGGGCATCACGGAAGAGGCACCAAAAGACAAATCCCCTTTGGAAGGGACGCCTGGTGGACAGAACTCTGGGCCGGTGCAAGAATCCATCTCAGAATCGCCGAATCCGAGTTCTGGAGCCTGACACCGGGCCAACTGATAGACCTGTCGATCACGAAAGCGAAGGCAAATGGCGCAACCGAGGAACGTACTCACACGCGCGGGCCGTTGGCGCGCTGAGGTCACAGGGCTGAAAGAAGTACAGTCTAGCTTTGGCGAACTCACAGCGCTACTACTGGCCGAGGGCCGCGTGGATAAGTACCAGCGCGGCCTAGCCATCGTAAAGGATGGGTTTGCACGGGCTTCAACTCTACTTCGGGATGCGGCGCGGACTGCGCTGGGTGGTAAATCTCAGCGCGTCAACGCGGCGACGTTTGCATTTTACGACCTCGACGCGGGGCGCACGAGGGCGAAGAAACGATCTTCTCTCGTCGGCGTGCGGACGGGTGCTCCGCCGCGATTAGACAAGAGCATATACCGTACCTGGGGCGTCGGCTCTAAGCGGAAGAATGGCTCAACTGCAACCCACGGCCTCGGCATTTCGCTGGGTCGTATTTTTGAATCGGGTACCAGATTCCAGCGTGGCACCAAGTTCTTCTCGTCCGCTGTCCGTGGTGCCAAATCTGGCGCAATTACTACGCTCGTAAACGCCTACAAGGACGCAATAAAACTCTTCAATGGCTAGTTTAATCGTCAAAATAACCGGAGACGCCAGCGGCTTCAAAAGCACCATTGACAGCGCTGGCCGTTCACTCGACTCGCTGGCGGTTAAAGTCGAAAAGGTGAGCGGGGCTATCAGCACGCTCGGGGCTACTATGTCGGTAAGCCTCACGGCTCCGATTCTCGCAATGGGGACGGTAGCGCTAAAGGCATCGGCTGATATGGACTCGCTCCAGCGTGCTTTGGTGACTACGACAGGAAGCGCGGCTGAAGCGGAAAAACAATTTGCGCGGCTCCAGGAAATCGCCAAACTACCTGCTATCGGATTAGAGGAAGCGGTTCGTGGCTCTATCCGGCTACAAAACTACGGGCTGTCGGCAGAGTTGGCCGAAAAGGCTCTTAAAGGGTTTTCCAACGCAGTGGGCGCGTCCGGTGGCTCGTCGGACGACACAAACGAATCGCTGCGCCAATTAGGGCAAACATTCGGACGCCAAAAAGTTACGATGGATAATCTGCGGATCATCCTGGAGCGTGTGCCACAGGCAGCAAAGATAATCCGCGAAGAATTTGGGTCAGAAGCGCTGGCCGACCCTGCAAAGGCGCTGGAAAAACTTGGCGTAAACTCAGAAAAGTTTGTCACGGTGCTGATAAACCGATTGGCGGAAGCACCCAAGGTGACCGCTGGGCTGAAAACAGAGTTTGAGAATTTAGGGCAAGATGCGGCGAAAGCAGCCGCTCGGATCGGCGACCAACTTGCTCCCGCTATCAGGGATCTCATGTCGGTCATGAGCGAAGCTCTCAAGAAGACCGTAGACCTTGCTGATGGGTTTGCGAAAATGCCAAAGCCTTTGCAGGACACTATCTTGGCGATGGGAGGGCTGGCCGTAACTCTTCCTCTAGTTGCTGTAGCTTTTGGGACGGTAATCACCAATATCGGCGTGATTTCCACCGCTGCCGGAACGATCACGACTGCCGTTGCTGGCTTTGCTACCACCATTGGGACATACGGCATAGCGACATCTGCCGCGATTGGTGTCATGGCTGGAGCTTGGATCGCCGCCGCCGCTGTTGCCGTTTATTCTGTCGGCACGCTGGTCAGTGCGATGTACGAGCTATACGCGGCAAATACGAAGCTCGACACATCGACAAATAGTCTCTCTTTTTCGGTGGAAAAACTTTTATCCAGCGTGCGGAAGCAGCATCCAGAAGTAGGGGCGCTGGAACTTCGATATCGAGCTGGATCTCTTTCTGCCGATGAGTTTTCAACGGAATTGTTGCGGCTGGCGTCTGGCATGGAGTCAACGACAATTCAGACTCCAAAAGCCGCTCGCACGATCAAGGATTTTGGCGACCAGTTGAATGCCACCAATAAGATCGTAGTCGATTCCGTAGCTGGTCTAGACGCACGCGGCAACCTCTCGAAAACGTCGCTGGTGTATATCGAAATGCTGGAGCGCACGAAAGCTGGCGTGAGCAAGCTCAAAGATGCCATATACGACTATTTGACGGCTGGATCAATTTACGGAAAGCAAATCGAAACTCACGTAGTTACGCTTGACGCCTCTGGCCTAGCCGCTAGAGAATACGCGGCGCGGCTTGGCGACGTGCGGCGTGAACTGGAAAATATGCCCGCCGCTAAGGTGCAAGACATCACCGTCAACCAGCGGCGCGGAACGGTAGTTGAGGCTACCGACATTTTGGGCAGCATGGGCGGCAAGTCTTCGCAGGCGGCGCAACAGGAAATCTCCGATCTAGAAGCCAAGCTGGCGCGGATTAAAGAACTGAACCAACAAGACAAGGCAAGCGGAGACGACGTTATTCAGGTGCAGGAAAAGCTGCGCAAGGCCATGGAGGAATCCGGCAACGCTGGAGTCAAAAACGCAAAACGAACTGGCGAAGCCTGGAAGCAAGTGTCCACTATCGCCACCGACTTATCGCGGGGCATCGCCAACGCGGGCGTAGGGCTGCTGTTTAGCAAGGGCGCACAGGTGGACGTTCAAAAGTACAAGGATGAAATCTCCGCGCTGGAAGCCGAGCAACAGAAGCTGCTCGTCTCGCAATCCAAGGGAAACGACGTAACAAAGCAACTGGCAGCAAACTCCGCGAAGCTGGCCGATGTCAATAAGCGCATGGCCGATGAGGTGAAGAAAGCCTCATTCTCATTTAGGGCGCTCGAAGCAGGGAAATCCATCGTGGAAGACCTCGCCAAGTCGATCACCCGTGTGCTCATCGAAGGCGCGTTGAAGTCGCTGGCGAAAAACTTGCTGGGCGTCGGCACCACCGCGACGGGCGTATTTGGCGGCATCTCCAGCCAGATAAGCGGCGTATTTGGAGGCGGTTCGAGTGGCGGAACGTCTACGATATTCTCAGCGGCAAGTTCGGCGGGCGGGGCAGGGGCTTCGGCGGGTGGAGGCATTGCATCGGCGGCCGGAAGTGCCGGAGGGGCTATTGCATCTGGTGGGATTACTGCTGTAGTCGGTGCCGTGGCCGGTGTTGTTAGCGCTGTTTCTTCCGTGGTGGCTAATTTCCAATTCGCTCATATGAACACGGCGCTGGGACGCATCGAGGAATCCACTCGCTACGTCAAGATTTGGACGGGCGAGCAATCGCAGAGCCTGCTGTGGTGTGCGCAAAAGTCCACCGAGTACCTCGGCTACGCCGTGAAATCGCTGGATCAAATCGGACTCCTCAACTCGCAGATGCTGGGCATGATGCAGGCAGGCGGCGGGGCTGGTGGCACGACCATTAACATGGCCGGGGCCTACCTGCTGACCGATGCGGCGCTGGATGATTTCATCGAACGATTTTCGCGACGGTTGAAAACACAGGGCCTCTAATGGGCATATCCGTACTCATACAATCAACCCTTCGCAACGACTTGACGGGGCGAGATGGCGTCAGCATCACGAAGGCGCTTCGGACCATCCCTACTGCCAGTATTCGAACAACTGATAAGACCGGGGCATTCCTCCCCGCTGTCGGTAATCTGGTGGAGATCCAAGACGACCTCAACGGGCCAACGGTGACGCTGTTCGGCGGGTCCATTAACGAGGTGGAGCGCATCCGGCGGCGCAAGAATCTTGCGCACCTGGAGACGAACTGCTCCTGCGTCGGCAAGGCTGATCGGCTGGAGCGGCGGCTTGCTGGCTCCTACGAGTACACCGGGAAGACCGGGGGTTACATCCTCGGCCAGATGGTGGCCAACAGCCTATCCGGTGACATCACCATTGCGTCTCCGTCAGGTATCGCGGCTGGGCCGGTAGTCGATACGATGGTGTGGGATTATCCGACATGTAAAGAGGCGGCGGACTCCGTTTGCGCTCTCACCGGCTATGAATACTACATCACGCCCGAGGGGACATTTTCCTATTTCCTGACATCCACAAATACCTGCCCGGTGTCGATCACGGACGGATCAAACGTCGCTAAAATCACGACACGCGAGACGCGCGAGGACTTTTGCAACCGCGTCACGATCAAGGTATCGAACGCGCTGAAAGATCCCGACACCGAGAACTTCACTGGCGACGGCGTGGCCACCAGCTTCAACGTGGCATTCCCGATCACGCAGCAGCCAGACATTTTCATAGGCTCTCCGGCGGTGGCGCAGACGGTCGGCATCATCGACGTAGACACGGGCAAAGACTGGTACTGGCAGGAAGGCTCTACGGAGATCCGCCAGGACAGCGGCGCTACGGTCATCAGCGCGGGCGTGTCTATCATGGTCACTTACGTGGGCACCGAAAGCATTCTCATTGCGTCGTCCAACGTCACCAGCATCAGCGACCGGGCCACGGCTGAGGGAAACAGCGGGATCTATCACAAGCTCCTCGCGCTCGACACCAAGCTGACGCGGGCAAACGCTCAGGCCGTCGCGGATGCGTACGTGGACCGATACTCGGAACTGTCCGTGGTCATGGTGTTCGAGACGGACACGTTACTAGAGCCGGATTCGATCAGTATTGAACCAGGCCAGACGCTCACGGTGTCCCTCGCCGGCTACCAGTGCGCGGGTACTTACTTAGTCCGCGCCGTTACGCTGCAATCACGCTTATACGATCAGCACCAAGCACGCTGGACGGTGCGCGTGGAGGCCGTCAGCGGGCCTGTGCTGCGGAACTACGTTGACGTGTTCCGCAATTTGACTGGGGGCGGCGGTAACGCAAGCGGGTCTATCGCTTCGGCGACGGGCGGTGCTGGCACCTACGTCTACGAGCCAGCCAAGCTCACGGCCAACACGACGATCACCGCTCCGGTACCGGCAACCAAGGGAGCGACGATGGTGGTGTTTATCAAGCAAGGCACGACGCACTACACGATCTCGTTCGACGCCACGCAGTTCTCGCAAAGCGTCAACACCAACATACCAGCGACGGAAAACATGGAAATCGCGTTTCCTTTCGTGGGCCGGGCTGACGGCCTGTGGTGGCCAATGTCATTTGCGCGGGTGATTGAATAATGAAAGCACTCATCTATATTCTTGCTGCTGCCGCACTCTTCGGGCAGGCGCAGACGCCATTGACCGTCTACCAGTCCTCAGGCTCTGCTACGGGCGCAATTAGGCTACAAGAGAGGCGCACCAACGGAACCGATTACGTTGGTCTAAAAGGTCCAGACTCTATCGCCACGTCGTTTAATCTCACACTTCCGTCCGCCGATGGAACCGTGGCTGGCCTTGCGCTTCAAACCGACGCCGCTGGAGCACTGTCATTCCGCGAGGGGCTGACATCACTCACATCCACCGCCAGCTTTCACGAATCGTTTACGCTACGCAACACCAACGGGGTCATTGGTGACGCGCCAGCTATTTATTGGCGACAGACGACCACCGCAGGGGCAGGTACCGCGACAGGGGATATTTCCGTCGATACCATCAGCCTAGGAAGCGGAACTCATACCAGCGGCATGACGTTTAGGGTGGCTAAAGCTGGCACTGTCACGGAGTTTTTGCGACTCAACGGCAGTACAGGGTTTGTCGAAATGGATAACGGATACCTAGAAGTTGGCGGCGGATCAGAGCCGTACACTAAGGTACACTTCTCCGACTACGCGCAAGTGGCACTGGGCAAAGAAATGGTAGTCGATGTTTGGCAAGGCACGCCCACTAGCGATAGCGGCGCCGGTAAATTCGAGATGCGCAGGATCTCCGGCGCAGGTACTATTGCAGGGGGAAACAGGACCGACGTGAGAGCGTTAGAGACGCACACTACCTGCGAGTACGGAACAGGCTACTGCTGGGCGCAGGAGGTGCGAATCGGCAGCGCGATTTCGCCAGTTACGCAAACAATCCAAAACGTCGGAGTCATGATCGAAAGCAAGTCTGCTGGGTGGATCACATCGCCAAATTGCAACGGCAGCGGAGCGGTTGGATGCCAAAACAATATGGGCGTGGTGGTGCTGGGCGTTGATGGTTGGGAGTGGCCATACGCCTACCTGGACACAGCTAATCGGGTTGATTGGTTTGTGGACGACGTAGGCAGGACGAATACGAGAGGGCTTCGTTTCTTGGATGTCGGCGGCGTAAGCGGCTACTCAATTTATTGGGAAGCGCAAGCGGTAGCCACGACGAACGATTCATCGTGGGTGCTGAAAGACAACGGCGGGTCTAACGTATTGGCGATTTACCGGAAAATTTCTGGTGTGGCCGACGCTAATGCCTATTGGGGTGTCAGCCTTAATCCGGCTACGAATCTTGGCGCATCGCTTGGAAACTCGTCGCTGTACTGGAATAACGTCTACGGCCTCAACTTCACCACCGGGCCAATTGTTCCGACTGCCGCAAACACCTATTCTATTGGTGCCAATTCAAACCGCTATCTTCGGGTTTTCACTGGTGGCGTGACGACCGCGGGAGCGTCGTTCTGGGAGAGCGGGTCCGACTTCACTATGCGGACTGGTTCCACCATGACATTGGAGTTCGGGACGCCTGGAGCTGGCAAGGTCCTTACTTCCGACGCCGCTGGCGTGGCGACATGGCAAGTATCTGGTTCCTCACAGTGGACAAGGACCGGAAGCGACATCTATTACAACACGGGATCGGTCTGGGTCGGCCACACGGCCAACAACATCAGCGCGAAGTTGGAAATCGAAAACTCCGCCTCCGTCAACCTCCTGCAACTCAAATACACCGGGGCCGTCGCTACCAACAGCGGCGGCGGCATCAGCGCTCACCAGGGCAGCGCGCCGACGGCGGCGGACCAGCGCCTTGGCTTTATGGTATTCGGCGCGGAAATCAGCGGCACGCAGTACAACCGAGCGGCCATCATGGCGTTTTCCGGACAGACGTGGACCGTCGGCGCTGCGGAGGGAGAGTACCTGCAATTCCTGACCACTTCCAACGGCAGCACGACGCGGACAGCTCGGCATCGCATTGACTCGAACGGCGACTGGCTGCCGGAATCAAATAACGCCTACGCCTACGGCTCCACCTCCCTTCGCCCGTCGAAAGTATGGACCACGGCGCTCGACGCCAGCGGGGTGGTCAATTTTTCCGGCAGCACAATCACTGCGTCATCCACGTTTTCTAGCGACCTCATTGCCACCACCGGGAGCACTTACGCCCTCGGCTCATCCTCGAAGCGCTGGCTGCTGTATGCCTCAACTGCGAATATCTCCAGCACGTTGACGCTGGGCGGCTCCATCACGGGCGACATTGCATGGTCGGCTGGCAGCACCTACAACGTCGGCTCATCCGGGACTAAAACGCTGGGAGTTTACGCTAACTACGTGGACGTTTACACGACGCTCACCATGCACATCGGCAGCGGTATCGTCGCACAGGGCGGAGCATCAGGAACGTCCGTAACCCTTACTTGTGGAGCCGGGCAGGCGGTCAAAAATCTTACCGTGGATAACGGTATTGTCACAGGGGCTAGTTGTGGAGCTCCGTAACGGTGGGCACATGCTAGATAATGGGGTCATGCGTACTATCGCACTACTTGCAGGCCTGGCCGGGCTTGCGGCGGCTGAAACGCCGATTAAACCGGCCCTGAATAACGCGGAGAAAATCGCCATCCGCGCCGTAGTTGGCGAGTCTAAACTGCTCACCGACCAGCAAAACGAACTGAAGAAAAGCTACGAGGCCATCATCGCCGACGCTTGCACGCGGGTGTTTTCTATACCCGTCTGCAAGCTGAACGACGACGGATCGCTGTCGAAGATTGAGCCGCCGAAACCGGAGGCGAAGAAGTGACGCGGCCACGCTGGGCCATCCGCGCCGATTGGGGCATCCTTATCATTTGCCTGATTGCGGCGTGTGCTGTGGCGCGGGCGGAGTCTATTTGCGGTGCCCGTATTGAGACACCGCAAACCGATATGATCCGCGTCGGCTGCATCGACTTCGACGCGCTGCGTGCCGTGGCTCCCGAGGTACCATGGCCTCTCGGCAAGGTGACGCAGGTGTTGGTCCACGCCAAGACTGGCGATGCCGTGCGCGTGACGGTGGATGGCGTCACGAAGTGGGCCGACCTGTTCCGCGACCCCTACGGGCAGTTAGCCGCGCTTGTGCAGTTCGACGGGGCCGAGCATACCTCAGTTGATGTCAAGGTCTACATAGCCGTAGACTAACCGCAAAACAGCACCAGAAAGAAAACACAAATGAGCATTTACGCTGCCCTTAACCGGGCCGAAAATATATCCATTGCCGACGCCTCCGCGCTGCTTGGCAAGCTCGCCGCACTCGGCCTATACTACGGACCCATCCACGTCAACGAATCGTCTGGCGGGCCTGCAAACGCAAACATCATCCCTTTGGACGAGGTGGGCGATAAGCTCGAGCTGATGTGTCTTGTCGCCTTCGCCGCTGGGATGTGGCATAACCTCGCGCTTCTCAAGTTGACGTTCGGCGCGGGCGGCATAGAAGGGTTCAAGCGCGTGTACAATGACCTGTACGTTGGCGCGGACTACAACGCTGCTATCCTGAACATCCCCGGCGTCAGCGCGGCCATCGACAAGTACATCAAGAAGGCGACGGCCTGACATGGGCATCGGCTCATTCTTCGGGAAGTTATTCGGCGTGGCGCAGACCGTCGCGCCGCTCGTCGGGCTATTCTTCCCCGCGTTTGCGCCGCTCATCAACGTGAGCCTGCGGGCCATCGTGGCGGCAGAAGGACGGTTCACGGCGGCAAAGTCTGGGGCCGATAAGGCGGCGTGGGCGGCGGACGTTGTGGCGGTCAACGCGCCAGACATGATCGCGGCTATCGAGACGGCGACGGGCAAGCAGCTTGCCGACGAGGCGCTGCTGCAAGACGCGCTGAGAGACATCAATAACGGGTTAGTGAAGGCAATGAACGCCTTTAAGATCCTGCCGAAGAAGGACGCATGACGACGCGGAGGCACACCCAGAAGGACCGTTTCCGGGTGATCCTCCGCGATCTACTGGCCGCGCTGGTGATCGGCGGCGGTCTGTGGCTACTGCTGTTTAGCCAAGGAGAGATGAAATAATGCCCGAGCGGTATCATAACCTGAGGGCCTACTTGGCCATACTGCCCGGTCTTTTGGCTGGGCTGATAGCGGGGCTTAACCCATTGGTTTGGGGACTTTTTTACCTTCAACTTATCGACATTGCCAGCGGGCTCATGCACGCAAAGGGCTCATGGTCTAGCGCATTCGCAGCGGCGGGGATGCAAAAAAAGGTCATGATGTGGTTTTACGTGCTGACCGGGCACTTGCTCAAGACCATATCTCCGTTCCCGATTGATTTCCCTGTGGACGCGATGATTGCCGGGTACTACTGCGTAATCGAGGTTATCTCGATCATGGAAAACGGATCGAAACTCGGGCTAGACGCGCCTGGGCCGCTCAAGAAGATCGTGGCTATATTCACGAAAATCACCGTTCAGGAAGGCGACACGACCACTACGACCATGCAGCAGACCGTAAAAGTAGAAACAGAGGTAAAACAGTGATCAACAAACCAATCCGCAATTTGGCCAGAATAGCGCTTTGCCTTGCCTCCTGCGTTGGGCTGTTCGCTCAATCCACGGCCATATCTGACACGCTCACAAACAGCGTGGGCGGATCGTCGTACACCGGGCGCATCGTCGTGACGCTCAACTCGCCAAGCTCCGCGCAGCCGCTTTACTACTCCACCACTTCGCTTTCGGGCTGGCAGTACACGCTCTGCATTGGCGTCACCGGCTCCGACTGTTCCACTACGACGGCGGCTGGGACCGTGACAATATCGCTCTACGCCAACAGCACCATCACGCCGGCGGGCAGCAGCTATTCCGCCCGCTACTCGCCCGCCAAGGGATCGCCGTGGGTGGAGACGTGGGTAGTCACTCCTAGCACGACGAAGCTGTATCAGGTGCGCTCCACGACAGTCCCAACACCTACCACGATGTTTTCCGTGAGGCAGATCACCGGCATCCTCCCCATTGCCAACGGCGGAACGGGCGTCGTGGCTTTGTTCGCCGCCAATGCGCAGACGACGACGTATCAGGTACTCGCCGCCGATTTCGCCGCGTGTAAAACAATCACGGTGGCCAGCGGCACGTTCACGATCACCCTGGTAGCCTCTGGCACGCAGCCGACAACCGGCCAGTGCATCACAGTCTTGAACTACGGAACCGGCGTGGTTACGCTGGCAAGATCCGGCCAGAACATCAACGGCGCGGCGGCAAACCTGACCGGCACCGCTGGCAGCGCGACGGCTCCGACCGGGTGGCGGGTGTACAGCGACGGGACGAATTATTTCGCGGAAGTCATCACGGCTGGGGCTGGCAGCGGCGCAACATCCATCTCTGGCCTCACTGACCTCCAGGTGACGCGGACAAGCTCGACTCTCCTAGGCATCGCCGCTGGCAAAGGGCGCATCGGTGAGGTAGTAACAGCATACAGCGCGGCCACGGCTACGTTGTCGGGTGCCGTGGCGTCTTCTACGGCGTATGTCTACATCGACGCGGCGGGCGTGCTCACGGTGGGCCACAACGGCGCGGCTACGGTGACGTGCTCTGGCTGCACCACAGCCACCAGCATCAGCGCGTTCCCGACGGGATCACAGCCTTTGGCAACGGCGACATACACTTCAACCGCTTGGGACGTCTCCGGCATCACCGACAAGCGGGCGATTACGTCGCGCACCGTGTTGGCTGCAGGGATTGGTGTCGGGATCACGACCGGTGCGGCTGGGGTGCAGACCATCGCCGCCTCCGGGCTATCCGGCCTCACGACGGTCGGCGCGGTGCCGTATGTGTCGGCGACGGGGGTGTTGAATCAGGATGCGGCGACGTTCTTTTGGGACTCGACCAACAAGCGGCTGGGGGTGGGGACGGCGAGTCCGATTAATGTGGTTGATATTAACACCACTGCTACTTTTTTGCCCTACCCATTTGCGATCAGAACCTCCTGGAACTCTACCTATTTAGGTCTATCAACGTTCAATGGGAACGCGAGTTATATTGATAGCTCAGGAATGCCTCTTAACTTGCGAACAGTTGGCGGAGGGCAGCAGATTGCCTTTTTCCCTAATTATACGGAAGCTGGCCGGTTTGCTTACTCTGGCAACTTCCTCATTGGCGGCACCACCGACGGCAACTACCGCCTCGACGTGCAAAAGTCCGGCTCCTCTGGAACCCTCCGCGTCTACGATCAGACGGCGACGACGGGGGTAACTACCCTTGTCGCCAGAGCGGGGGCTGGGCAATCCACAAATGATGTATTCGCGATCCAAGACAATACATCAGCCGTTAAATTCCACATCCGAGGCGATGGCATAGTCGACGTTGGCGGCATTGGTGCTGTCGTGTATCTGCCGGATGCGTATGTGAACGGAACGCTACTGCGAATGAGTTCGACTTCATATATCGGATTCTCTTCTGGCAGTGGATTGGGGACAAGTATGGACACCGCGCTGTATCGCAACGCCGCTGGCGTCCTGGAAATCAACAACGGCACGGCTGGCACGTATCAGGATCTGAAAATACGATCATTGATCGGCGGCGGCACGATCCCGACGATCTCCAGCGGCACGATGGGCACAGGCAGCACGAACATCGCCGGGTTCTTTACCTCCACGACCACAGGCGCGTATACCCCGGTGCTCACGTTTATCGGCACAACTGCACCGACCGGGTGGGCTTGCTCTGTCAGCAACAACACCACCGCCAATCTGATTCGCCAATCCGCAAAATCTCCGACAACGGCTACCTTTTCCGGCACGACAGTGACCGGAGACGTAATCACCTACGTTTGCCACGCATATTAAAGGAACCCCATGAAACTCATCATCGCTTTACTCATTGGTTGGACCCCCTCAGACCCCCGCTAGACACTCGCTATATCATCCGCTATATCATCCGCTTTCAAGCCCCCTCTGCCCTCACGGGTAGTAGGGGGCTTTCTCAGTTTATAGCGCAAAGTACAAAGCGAAATATAGTCGATTTGCCTATTGCAAACTGTCTGCGAAGCGGATAATCTAAATCCGTGAGCAACACAGACACAACACAGACGGAGCGTAGGAAGCCAGTGCAAATCACGCTGCTTCCGTCTATACACGCTCAGATCATCGACAAGGCCAAAGAGCAAGGCACGCACCCAGGACGACTGGTGGAGTGGGCTTGGGTGCTGGCCATGAAACGCAAATTTTGCAAGTAATCTAGGGTTTGTCCCGGCCCGGCGTGGCAGGGTTGGGCGGGGCCCGGCATGGCGAGGCGAGGCGCGGCACGGCAGGTCAAGGTAAGGAAGAACGAATAATGACACATCAACACCCAGAGTGGAAGCGGCTATACGCCGAAGCTGGCGAACTGATCGCTGGTGGGAAGACCGAATTTTCATACGACGAACTGACAGCGATTTCAGGGATAGACGTTCGCACTCCAAAAGGGCGCGGGCAGTTCATACGCTTTCAACGGGAGTGCCTAACCAAGCTCTCTCTATGGCTTGAGAACGAGCGCGGAAAAGGGTACCGGGTGATTAAAGCGTGCGAGCACGTCAACTCTGCGGCGCAACGGGTAAATCGTGCGCGGCGCATGACGGGCCGGGCGCTGGCCATCGCAACTAATACGCGATTCGACCAGTTGAACGACGCGGAAAAGTCGGCAGCGTTAAGCGCACAGGCGGCAATCGGGACGTTGTATCTGGCGTCAAAGGAAGCGGTGCAAGCGACACGCCGAATCGCTGGCGCAGTTGAGCATCCGAAATTAGCCGCTGTGGTAAGCGCGGTGATAGTTTGAGTGCACGGCGTGGCAAGGCGGGGCATGGCGCGGCATGGCGAGGCGAGGCGTGGCAGGGCAAGGCGAGGCGGGGCAGGTCAAGGTAAGGGCATTTTAAGGAGAAAACATGATAAGAACAGCGAAAGTAACGATAAGGGGGGTAACTCCTCTTTCCATGAGCAAGGCGCTCACGAGCGAAAAAACCGCTAAGGAGCAACACGGCGAGTTTGAAAAACGGACATGGCGAGAACGGGCTCACGTCGGGCCGGATGGCATTTGCTTTATGCCGGCCATGGCGTTCAAAAATTCGCTCACTGAGGCGGCGAAGTACCTGAGCATGAAGATTCCCGGAAAGCGAAACGCTACTTACACAAAACACTTCGAGGCGGGCGTGTTCGTTGATACGCCGTTGTCACTCGGAGTGAAGGGTGACGACGTAACGGGGGAATGGGTGTTTGTACCATCGGACGGCAAACGCGGTGGAGGTTCAAGAGTTTGGAAGTGTTTTCCAGTATTCCCACAGTGGGGTGGAGCGGTGCTGTTCCACGTACTTGATGAAACCATTACGGAAGAGGCATTTCGGGAACACATCGAGGCATCTGGCACGTTCAAGGGCGTGGGCCGTTTCCGACCAGGGTCAAACGGCTATTACGGACGGTTTGAAGTCGTCAAGATCGATTGGGTGTGAGGACACAATGAAACCAATTTGGTTTGCAGTGATTGCAGTCGCCCTTTTAGTCATCGCCACGTGGGCCGCAGCCGTCGCCCTCGACCGATACGAGATATCAGGCGCATCGAAGCCGACGATAGGGGTCGAAGACGTTGCAGCGGTATTGATGTTTGCTGCCGCGCTGGCGTGCATGGCAAAGTTTGGGGGACTGCTATGAAGTGGACTGACGACCGCATCGTGGGAGCGCTATGGACGCTGGCGCGGATCAATTTTGTGGTCTGGTGCGTGATCATGTTTTTCGAGTGGAAGGGATAAAGAAATGTCTACATTGACGAATTACGACCGAGAAATGAAGTTCCTGCGGGAACGAAACGAAGCCAAGTGCGAGCTTGCGAAGGTATGGCCCACGGAAGCCGCCGACGTGCCAGCGTGTCTCGATCAATGGGTGGCGCAGATCGCAGAACTGATGGGGAAGGACTCTTCGACCTGCAAGCTACTGATGCAAGCCTACGACGCCTCTCTGGTTGATTTGGAGATGGTCAAACAGGACACCACGGACGACGAGCCGAGCGACAACGAAGAGTTCGCGGTGGCGCACGCTGGCGGGCTGATGCTGGAAGCGCGGCGGCTGACGGCGGAAGGGCGGCGGTAATATGGCACACACACCTGGACCGTGGAAGGTTCGTCCGCATGATTTAACTGAGCATAATGTGCCGTTAAAATCAACGTGTAACAGCGAAACTTGGTTGGCGCAATCTTGGGATATCCTCGGCGACAACACAGATCGGTCTGTCTGCACGGTAGGCTGGCGCACCGACATGGGCGCATGGGGGCCGATCCGCGACATTGAGGAAGCACTGGCGAACCGTGCGCTGATTGAAGCCGCGCCGGACTTGCTGGAGGCGCTGGAAGAATTGAAGTGCTGGCTTCGAGTTGGCGACTTCAGCACCCCGCTTGAACGAGGCGCAAAGTGTGACACTCAATCCTACGCCATCCAGCGAGTTGAAGCCGCAATCCGTAAAGCCAAAGGCGGCACCGCATGAGCAACGAACTCGCAAACCTCAACACCCCGATCACGCAGCAGGCCGAAGCCAGCGTCATGGACGTGCTCAAGCGTTACAGCGCGGAGTTCGCAGCGGTAATCCCGAAGCAGTACACGGCGTCGTATTTTGGCGGGCTGGTCAAGGTGGAGATCGCAAAGAACCCGAAGCTGGCAGGGTGTAGCGCCGTTTCGTTCGTCAACGCGGTGCTGACGAGCGCTTCGCTGGGCCTCCCCATCCGCAAAAACAGCGCGTACCTCATCCCATACGGGAAGGAGTGCCAGCTTGTCATCGACTACCACGGAAAGATGGACCTTGCGCGGCGGGCGGGAGTCGGCAGCATCCACGTACAAGACGTGCGCGTTGGCGACGATTTTTACCATGGCTACGGGCCGATGGGGCTGGACTTCCGATGGACGCCGGGAACCGAGCGCGGCGAGATCACGCATATGTTTGCTTGCGCTAAGATCAACGGCGACATCCAGTACACCAGCATGACGCTGGCCGAGATCGAAGGCATCCGCAGGCGGGCCAAGTCGGGGGCTGCGGTGGACTTCCAGCACTACGGGCGCACCGTCAAGGGAGTAACGCTGGCTCAGATTCGGTCCATGGACGTGGCTACGATGGCTTTCAACGACCCGTACCGCCTGCCGTGGGTGACCGACTACGACCGCATGGCGCGGAAGACGGTACTGCACCGGGCCGCGCACGATTGGCCGCTGTCGCCTCAACTCCTCATCTCGCAAGAACTTGACGTGGCGAACGACACCGGGACGGCGGCACCGCTGGCTCCTGGCATGGATAGCATCGTGGTAATCGTGGACCCTGCCGACAACCGACCGATGGTGGACGGCGGCGGCGAGACGCGGGAGGAGCAGAAGGAAGCGGCTGCGGCGGTGGGCGCGGCAGAACTCCAGAAGGCGGCGCTGCGCAGGTCTGGACCGCCGTTGACGAAGACACAGGTGGACGCGGTGCTGGCCAAGTCGAAGCGTGCGCCAACGGTTGACCTCCCGAAGATTCTATACGCTCATTCAGCGGCTACCGTGGCCGAGGTCCGCCAGTCCGACTACGATAGCGTCATGGCAGCATTAGACGAGGCCGCAGCGTGAGACGCGCCGCAAAGGTGGACGACAACCAGCCGGCCATCGTGGAGCACCTGCGCAGCCTTGGCATGTCGGTGTGCCTCCTGCACACTGTCGGCAAGGGCGTGCCAGACATCATCGTTGGCTACCGTGGGCTAAACGTGCTGCTGGAGATAAAGGACGGGTCTAAGCCTCCCAGCGCCCGCAAGCTGACCCAGCCGGAGGTTGACTGGCAGCTTGAGTGGCGCGGGCAGGTTGCGACCGTGAAGGACAAGGAAGAGGCAGAGACAGAAGTGGTGCGCATCTGGCGTAGATCGGTGGCGAGATGATCTTCGGATGGAAGCGAATCACCGCGAACGTCTGGCGGCTGGACGATACGTGGCAGGTCGTACAAGATCAGCCCGGCGTGTGGAGTGCGTACCGGGGAGACAGCGCGATGCTGTGCGACTTCCCCACGGTCGAAGGTGCCATGGCGGAAGCCGAGCGGCTGCGCGAAGCAGACAAGTTGTACAAAAAACAAGACTGAACGGAGAAACACATGGATTTATTTTCTGGTCATTTGCTGGAACAGGCGAAGCTCGTTTTATCTGATGTGGAGGGATTGCCGATTGAGTCTCGCGTTGAACTGATCAACGCGATCAAAGTGGAATTGCACCGGGTTAGTCCGTTTTCCGATGAGCCGGTGGATTGCGTTATTTGGGTGAAAGGTGAATCTGTGGAGGCGAACGACTACAACCCCAATAGCGTGGCACCGCCTGAAATGAAGCTGTTGGAACGCTCTATCAGCGAGGACGGATACACCCAGCCGATTGTCTCTTGGCAACGGGCCGGCGTGTACGAAGTGGTGGATGGATTCCACCGAAACCGAGTAGGAAAGGAATCCAAAGTGGTGCGCAAGCGTGTTCACGGGTACCTCCCGGTGACGGTGATCAACGGAACACGCGAAGACCTTGGCGACCGTATGGCGTCTACGATTCGTCATAATAGGGCGCGTGGGAAGCACAAAGTTGAGTCAATGTCTGACATCGTTATTGAGTTGAAGCGCCGGAATTGGAGCGATCAAAAGATCGGCGACCAACTCGGGATGGACCCTGACGAGGTGTTGCGTCTGACGCAGATTACCGGGCTGGCGGAACTGTTCACCGACGCCGAGTTTTCTGCGTCATGGGACATTGATTCTCCCCCTGCTGAACTGGTGATTGAGGAAGGTGGCGAATGACTCGCATCTACCATACCTGGGACAAGTGGGAATGCTACCCGGCTGGGTTTTACAATTCCGTTGCTCCAGATGGCCTGACGGCTGCGGAGTGCAACCAGCGTTACGCCGACTTCCTGCGGGACACTGAGCGGTTCTCCAAGGCTCTCTGGCAGGTCCTGACGACGTGGACGCGATCCTGCGAGCACTACCTGTCAAACGAGAAGATGAACCGCATTGCGTGGCTGGGACAGGCGGCAATGTGTGTGGCTACCGGCATACCGTCCACATTTCGTGGTGGATTCAATCAACTCTCGCCTGAGGAGCAAGCGGAGGCCAATGAGACGGCGTTGCAGGCCTTGAACGAATGGCTGGTATGCCAGCGTGAGCCGAAGGTGGACATGGCCGGTGCAGGCGTCAACGAGAAAGCGAACATCTACTGATGAGCACCTTGAAGCGGTATTCCGAAACCAAAAACGTGTTTGAGGCGGCAACTGAGCGGATCGCCTACGTTTTCGATCATTTCGAGCGAATCTACGTGAGCTTTTCCGGTGGCAAGGATTCCACGGTGATGATCCACATGGTCATGGATGAGGCCATCCGGCGCGGTCGCAAGGTCGGAATCCTGGTGATTGACCTGGAAGCGCAGTACAAGGCTACGATGGACCACGTTTCATCTGTCTTGGATGCCTACGCCGATCACTCCGACCAATACTGGGTATGCCTCCCACTGCTCCTACGTAACGCCGTCAGCCAATTCCAGCCGCGCTGGTGCTGCTGGGAGGAGGAGGCGAAAGAGGGCTGGGTCCGACCGATACCGGGTCACAAGTCTGTAGTTTCTGATTACTCAGCGTTCCCGTTTTTTTCCCCTCGCATGGAGTTTGAGGAGTTCATGGTCCTATTCGGCCTGTGGTATTCGCAGGGGGAGGATACGGCAGCGTTCATCGGGATTCGATGCGATGAGAGCTTGAACCGCTTCCGCACTGTCGCCTCGAATAGCAAGGAGTGCTACAAGGGCCAGAGGTTTACGACCTTGGTGGAGGGGAGCCTTTACAACGCCTACCCGATCTACGATTGGAAGACGCAGGACGTTTGGACATACCACGCCAAGTTCCCTGGAAAGGGCTGGAACCGGCTCTATGACATGATGCATTTGGCCGGACTGACCATCCATCAAATGCGTATCTGTCAGCCCTACGGGGATGACCAGCGGCGCGGATTATGGCTTTACCATCTGATCGAGCCTGAATCGTGGTTCAAGGTGGTGGCACGAGTGAATGGGGCCAATTCTGGAGCTTTGTACGTGCAGGAATCTGGAAACATCAACGGCTACCAGTCGGTAGCTTGCCCTCCCGGACACACGTGGAAGTCGTTCTGTAACCTGCTGCTGGAGTCTTTACCGAAACCGACGCGGGAGCATTACCAAGTTCGCTTCAAGACGTTTCTGGATTGGTGGAATAAGCGCGGATACACCGAAGGAATACCCGAAGAAGCGCCGAAGCTGCTGGAAAACAAGAAGCTTGCCCCGTCGTGGCGCCGGCTGTGCAAGGTGATTCTGCGAAATGATCACTGGTGCAAGGGGCTGGGATTCACCCAGCCAAAGTCGAAAGCGTATCAGGACTACGTTGAATTGATGAGGAGAAAAAAAGGTGGAGCAAAGCAAGAAGCAGGAGATTCGGTCGCTGATTCGGGATGCGAACTTGGCGATTCACCGGAATGAGGCGGCGAAGGCCTACGAGCTGTTGAGCCGTGCGGCGTTTGTCGCTGGAACGTGCGCCATCGAAGAACTGGAGGCCAATCGTGGAAGACGTTGCGCTTGATGATGCTGTTAAAGCGGTGGACGCGGTTAGGTATCGGTTAAACCCATACGAACTGAACTCTTTCGATTGCGCGAAGGAGCAGATGGAGGATGCTGGGTACATGACGCACCGCCAGGAAGAGTTTGTCCGGTGGCAGTACGAGAAGTACGTCCTTCGAGGAGGCCCAACACAAACCACTTGAAACCGTAAAGTAGTCATGGGATAATTGAGATGCGGAAGTCATGAGCCGCCAATCGTTGAAACCCTTGTCAGGGGCCTCGGAAACGGGGCCTCAATCCAAAACAAGTTCGACGGTTGAAATCTAACAAGGACAATTCAACTATATGAAACAGCGCCCCAGCGCTTCAAACGCCATACCTACGCGTTATCGCGGGTATCATTTTCGCAGCCGACTTGAGTCGAGATGGGCGGTGTTTTTTGATGCCTGCCGTATCAAATGGCAGTACGAGCCAGAGGGGTACGATTTAACCGATTACGGGCTGGCAATTGATCGGCCCGGAGTTGGTTTATACCTTCCTGATTTTTGGCTCCCAAAGACTGAAACATGGGTGGAGATTAAAGGTGTTTTGCCAGCCAATCATTTCTTTGATATGGACGAGGAATTAAGGATGGCGGCATTGCTGGACGAGACCAGAGCGAAATTGGGATTCGTGTTTTGGGGTATGCCTGATGTTGACACCATGGCTACTATGGCCCACTGGGATACTGGTGATCAGATACATAGTGAGATATCTAGAATTCCTGACGGCATTTGCTGTTTTCATGGTGTCAGTGACAAGGCCGTGAGTGCGGCTAAATCCGCCAGATTTGAACACGGCCACAGTGGGAGGTCCTGACATGGCAATCATCATGGCGGAAGGGCTTTTTAATGGCAAGCGTCTTCGCGCCTGCTCCGATATGGCACGCTTGCTTTGGCCGTACTTATTCCTCGCTTCCAACGGATACGGTCGGCTTGAAATTGACTACGAGTACATCATTCGTAATTTTTTCGTGGATTTCCGAAATCCTCCGAAATCTTCGGCATTTTTCGGAATCCTGCGGGAATACCACGAAAACGGTTTAATGTTCCTGTACGAGTCCGGTGGGGTTTGGGGCCAGTGGGACTGCAAAGGTGGATCTTTGCCACGCTACCAGACCGCAAAAGATCGTAAAAGTCCAGCTCCAGACGAAAAGTCGTTTGAAGAGTGGAAAAAGCAATGTTCGTTGAAAACAAAGGCACTTCCGATAATTTCGGAAATTTTCGGAAAACTTCCGCTAGGTGTTGGTATTGGAGAAGGTGTTGGAGATGGTAAAGGAGTATGTGCTCCGGCTACGCCGAAGCCTACAAAAAATGGATTTACTCATCCAACGGCTGAAGAGGTTCTAGCCTATGGCAAGAGCATAGACTTTGAAATTGACGCCGAAAAGTTCATCGCCCATTACGGGGCTTCCGGCTGGAAACGCGGCAAGCAGCAGACACCGATAACGAATTGGAAGCAATGCGTGCAGACTTGGCGGGCGAACCAGCGCAGCACGCCGACGCCGCAATTATTCAGACAGGCCGTGGAGGACTCATGGAACACACCAGACTGAGCGCTATCGAGTTGCGCGGGCTACCTGCAGACGTGGATTGCGAGACGTTCGTAATCGGCGCGGTGCTCAAAAACTTTTCGCTGTACCATCCCCAGGTGGCCGACTTGGTGACAGAAGCCGACTTTTCCATCATGGCTCACCGGCTTATATGGGCTTCCATCAGCCGAATCATGGCCGATGGTGAAGCGGTGGACCGGGTGACGGTGTTCAAAGAATTGGCAGCGCGTGGCGAGGTTGAGGCGGTGGGCGGGCTGTCGTACTTGGTCGGCATGGACGACGGACTACCGGACCTGCCAAACGCCAGTGCTTATGCCGCCCGTGTGCGGGAGAAGTCAACGCTTCGAGAGGGTATTATCGCCTGCCAGTCGATCATCGACCGGCTGGCGGCACCAGGAGCGGGCGCGGAGGATATCGTGGCCGCAGAGCGTGTAATCCGCAAGGTGGCCGAAGGGCAGGTCAAGAAGCGGCGGCTGGTGTCCATCGCGGAAGTGATCCATGGCGGTATCGAGGGCGATACAACGGCGGTGCGGACGTTCCTGGACCCGACGCAGGAAGCGCAGGGGATACCAACACCCTGGCCGTGGCTAAATCGCGCCACGGGCGGTCTGAGGCCTGGCAATCTGATAATTATTGCGGCCCGTCCATCGGTCGGCAAGACGAGCGCGGCGGCGCAGATGATGCTCCACTCAATCGAGATGGAAATGGGCTGTGTCTTCGTGACGCTAGAGATGCCAAAGCGCGACATCGTGCGCAAGATCGTCGCGGCGCGGGCCGGGGTGTCCGTTAACGAATGGGCGAACGGCGAGCTATCGGCGGACGAGCGGCGGGCGGTGAACGCGGCAACGCATTCGATTCAGCCAGCGGAGGCATACTTCGACGACCAGCCGAGGGCGACGGTACCGGGCATCCATGCTACGGTTCTACGCCACCAGGCAGACCACGAAGTGCGAATGGTGGTGATTGACTACCTGCAACTCCTAACACCCGCTGGCCGGTCATCCAATCGCACGGAGGACGTATCGGAGATCACGCGGGGCTTGAAGTTGATGGCGATGGAATTGGGAGTTCCGGTGGTGGCGTTGTCTCAACTCTCCCGCGCCTCAGTCCAACAAAACAGGGAACCGCGCCTGGACGACCTGCGGGATTCAGGAAGCATCGAGCAGGACGCCGACATGGTGATGTTCCTCCACCGCATTGAGAAGCCTTTCGTCAAGCTAATACTGGCGAAGCAGCGCATGGGGCCGATTGGCGACGTGCGCATGACGTTCGACCGCAAGAGCGGTATTTTCACGGAGTCGATATGAAGCACATCAGCCAGATAATCGCGGAAATGAGCGCGGATTGGCAGCACGACGCGGGAATCGAAACTCCACCGCAAGATACCGAAACTTTGTCATTGACAAAAAAACAAGATGGGCGCAAGATGAATCAAATCGGAAACGGAGAACATGAAAAAGATCAAAGCATGGCATTTTGTGGCTGACGACCGGATGCTGGCACACCAGCCGGGACTGGAGGTAGCACCAGGCTATATATACAGCGAAGACGGGCCTATTGTGATCTGCGAGAGCGGATTGCATGGGTCGCGTAAGCTGCGAGACGCGCTGATCTACGCCCCAGGATCATATCTGTGCCGCGTCGAGATGTGGGGCGATGTGACCGAGTACGACGATAAGCTCGTCGCCCGTCACCGCCACGTCATCGCGGCACAGGACGTATCGGCAGAATTGCGCCTGTGGGCGTGCTGGTGCGTGCGGCAGCAGTGGCATCTGTTGACCGATGAGCGGAGCCGTAACGCTATTGTGGTGGCGGAGCGGTTCGCTCATGGCGAAGCAACGCGGGGAGAATTGGCCGCCGCGTGGGCCGCCGCGAGGGACGCCGCGAGGGCCGCCGCGAGGTCCGCCGCGAGGGCCGCCGCGAGGTCCGCCGCGAGGGACGCCGCACTGTCCGCCGCGTGGGCCGCCGCGAGTAACGCACAAAATGCTGAATTAGACCGCGTGATGTGCGCGGCGCTGGGGGTGGACTGATGAAAAATACGGACATCACGGTGTACTTCAAACTCGCCCGCGAGGACGCCTGGAAGCTCAAGCGGCTCGCGCTGGATCTGGGAGATCGCGGGATATCAAATATCCTGCGGCGTCTGGTGGCGGCGAAACTGGCGGAGAAGCGAACGGCGAAGGCCGAGAAAGGCGGGGCGTGATGGACTTCGGATCAGGTCGAGGATGGGTGGCACTGGTATGGCTGGCCATATGGGGCTGTGTATTGGCTTTGGCTTGGGCTGCGATTGGTTTTGGGTGGTTAATTGGGTGGATTTGGACGCATGTGAGGTGTGTCTAATGGCTTTCCCACCAATCATGCAGGAGTACCACGCCGACCTCGCTCTTTATTCCGCCGCCGGGATACTGGCGCTATTCAAGTGGCGGAAGCTGCCGCGCTGGCCGGCGACGTGGGGAGTGTCCGCGTGCTGCTTCCGGCTGGCAGGGTTCTGGATGAGCGTCGGCGAGGCGGTGCAGTATTTTGGGGAGCGGCGGGCTGAGAACAGAGCGAAGGCGATGGAGGTGGAGAATGGATAAGACGCTGGGGCAGATAGCTGCTGAGGCTGATTTTGGACTGCCGGTATCTGGCGATATATCGAATTATGAGCGTATCGCCGCGGCCGTGGTTGAGGAGCACGAGCGCCGCAGCGCCACCGTGGAATTGCGCAGATTCAACGATGACGCCCTCGCTTTGATCGCCCGCTGGAACGAGGCCAACCGTGGATAAAGAGAAGCGCGATAACCTGCGGCGGCTTCACGAGGCGGCGACGAAGGGGGAATGGAAAGCGACATTACCCAGATCAGGTCGCTGGCAGATCAGCAACGGTAGAGTGCAGGTGGCCGCTATGTGGTCCACTACTAGCAACCCAGGCAAGGATGTGGCCGAATTTATCGCTGCCGCCCACAACGCCCTCCCCGCGCTGCTCGATGCGCTGGAAGCGGCGGAGTCGGAGGTGGAGCGGCTGAAAACTTGGAGAATCGAAACCAAGGATAAGACGGACTGTTGGGAGTGCGACGGAACTGCCTGCACTGAAAATGGCTCAGACTGTGCCACCTGCGCTGGCACGGGGCTTATGACGATTTACGCCCGAGACGCCCGCATGAAGCGCGAGGGCGCGGCGGAGTTGGAGGGGGCGAAAAAGGAAGCCGCCCAGGCTCGCGATGGGTGGGTGCGGACGCTGGATCAGCGGGACGAATTTCACGCCCACGCCGCCGCGCTGCGGAAGGCGGGACGGGCCGTCGTGGACCGCTGGGACTCGCCGACGTGGGCCGACCTGCCGCGCACTGGCGTGGCGATCACCGCGCTGCGGCTGGCCATCGCCGCAACCCCGGCTGCTTCGCTGAGCCTGGTGCGGGCCGCAGAGTGCCGACGAATCGCCGAATGTATTCGCGTTGCTGGCGCACTTAATGCTGCTTATCATGCCGCATGGATTGACGGAGAGGCCGACCGAATCGAAAGCGAGGTGGGGTGATGGCAACTGAACAAGACCACGTCTGGGCAATGCTCGACGACATGCTTGTGTTTTTGGCTAAAAGACATGTCCCGACGCCAGAGCGAACCTACAAGCTAGACGGCGGTTGGACACTTGCCATGGACGACTTGCGGCGATTCGTTGATTCCCTCACCGCCGACCGCGAGTCCAGCGACCGGCACGCGATGGCGGCAGACGAGGAGCTGAACCGGGCCAAGCAAGATATCTCGGAGGCCGAGAAGCAGCGAGACAGGGCTCAGGCCATCGCTGCCCGAGCCGACGCTGAATTTGGTAATGCGATCCGGGACTGGAAGGCCGCTCTTGCCACCATCGACATGCTGCGGGGTAGCAACGACACACTGGCGGCGGAGGTGGAGCGCGTCACGCGGCAACTCGCCGAGGAACGGGCGCGGCTGGAAAAGCTATACGAACTCGCCGACGTTAGCGCTGACGGGAAAATCGTTATCTCTCTCCCACTGGCCAAAGATTCGGCGTGGGATGGCGTTACGGCGTGGTGGAGTGAAGGTCATTTTACGGCAGCGGTGGACGCCGCCAGAAAGCAGGGCGCATGACGACTCAGGAGATGGACCGGCTGGCGGCGGAGAAGATTATGGGGTGGGTGAGACACACGATCTTCGGCTCGTGGATGACAGTAGAAAATGCCGAGGTGAAGGAAAATGCATCGCCATACTGGTCCCCCACGACCAACGAGCAGCACGCGGCTATGGTGCGGGAGAAGATGCGGAAACGCGGGTGGGACATCGAAATCAGCGCACTGAGCCAAGGCGATTGGACGGTAGAACTGTGCTTTAGCAACGTGACGCCAACACAGGACAAGTACATCACCGCCGAGGGTGATCTGACCTTCGCCCTCACCGCAGCCGCTCTGCTGGCTTGTGGGCTGGCGACGGAGGAGGAGATTGATGGCTGAGAAACATAAGTGCGCTGGTAAAGTTTGGAGCCAATATTCCACTTACCAGTGCTCAAAAACTGGGACATTGGAGCACGCGGGGAATTGGTGGTGCAAAACGCACCATCCGCCTACCGTAGATGCAAAGACCGAGGCGCGGCACCAGAAGTGGGACGCAGGTTATAAGGCAAGGCAGGAAAAAACAAGTAAAGACCTGATCAATAAAGAACTTGCTGACCGCGCTATTAACTTCATGCGGAACGAACACAATGATGTAGTCCAGAGGTGGGAGGAGGAATTAAATGCCGGAAAATAACCCCACCCCCGCCGACCTCGCCGCGCTGAAGGAGCGGCTGGAGATACGCGCAAAGGGAGATGATGCGTGGCTCGACGCAGCCGGGCAATCCGGCCAGTGGATTACGGGCGGGACAGAGATACACCGCCAACACGCCGCCGACCTGCGCCTCGCCGCCCGGTGCGTGGCGGAGAAGGCGGAGATTTTATTCCGCCAAGAAAAACCGACCTATCTCATCTGCCCGGAATGCGGCAAGCGTGGCTTCCGGCGAGATCAAGTATGGGAACCGTTCGCCAAAGGCTATAAGTGCAAGTGCATGAAGTGCGGCAAGTGGTCGATGGTGAGCGACTGGCTGAACGCCACTCCCGCCGTCGAAGCGGAGGCGGGGAAGTGAAGCGACGATCATGGTGGATGGCGATATTCGCCCCGGCTGCGGCGGCTCAGACGTTCAGGACTAATGGCGTAAGCTCGTGTGCCGATTCTGGCCCACGCCATATATGCGAGTCTCCAGCTAACAACGAATGCCCGGTATGCGGGACGATGGCGGAGCCGTATGTGCGTAGTGTAGCTGGCATGACTGGATGTGGACCAGCAGAATGCACGCCAAATGGTGCGTGCTTCGCTGTCTGCCGTCCATGGACAATTAACGATATACCGGAATCGCAGCAAGTTCGTTGCAAACACTGCAACTGCGCGTTTTGGCAAGATGATACAGGAGCCAAGCCATGACCCACGAACAGCGCGATGAGGTGCGGGTGGTGCTGGCTCACTACGCCCAACGCTACCCTGTACAAGCGGATCAAGCCCTCGACGCCATCGCTGCGATCATGGCCCAAAAGTGGCTCCCGGTGGCGGGGCTGGTGCGGGATGAGCGGCGGGTGGCGATGGTTTATCAGTTCCCAGGTGAGGCCGCTGTCGTACTTACGTGTAGGGCTAATAGGATTCACGTAGTCGAGCACGCAACCCACTACTGCGAACTCCCCACCGCGCTGCCGCCGAAACCGGAGGGCGACGATGCGCGATAAAGCAGCAGCTTTGGCCGCCCCGAGGCCGGGAGATCGGTGGCGGAAGGAAGGCAAGCGAACCCCAATCCGCCGAACCGTGTGGGATGTGAGAGGAGCATGGGTGACCGTATTCGATCAGCGCGGGCCGGGCGGTGGCGGGAATACGATTTCACTATTTACGGAGAATTTTTACCGCTGGGCCAAAACCGCCACCTACCTCGGCGGCGCGGAGACGGGAGTCGACGATGTTGCATAGACTCAGAATGGCCCGCAAGCGGCTGAGCGTGGCGCGGGAGAGGTATGAGGTAGCGATGCGATCACAATACCTACACTGGGGATGCGATAGATGGATTTCAGCCTGGAAGCGATCTGAACGTCGATGGGCCGATCTACAATCTCTCCTCCTCCAAGGAGCCCCGCGATGACCCCGTTGACGGAGTTACGAATGATGTACCGTGATGCGCTGCCGTGCGTACAGCACGACGCGCTTCGAGCGGGTATAGAAGCCATCGAACTGCTCGACTGGCTGTTTACGCCAGACGACATGAGCGAGATGCGAATCAACCGCCTGCTGGACCGCTGGCACGGCGAGGACTCGTTTATTGACTGGGTGCGGGCGGAGAAGGGGAAAAATGCCACGAGCTAAATCAACAGTCTGCCGGTACTGCCGACAACCAGGGGCGCTGTACCACGGGGCGCACAAGGTCTGCTTTTCTAAGGACCAACGGGACCGTATCCGCGTTAAGCGCGGTATGAATCCTGAGAAGTTTTGGGCGGCCGATTCGGATAATTGCGCCGATTGCGACCAAAAGCGCAAAGGCAAATCTTTGCGCTGCGAACCGTGCCAGGTCAAGCACCGCGCACGCATGGATCAGGAACAGAAGCAGCGCGACCGGCAATATCTTCCTGAACGGAAGTGCGAGTGCGGGTGCGGGGTTGTTTTCCGCGCCAAGCGCGACCTATACGCCACGCCAGAATGCCGCGAGAAGCACCGGGAACGGGCCAAGGCGCAACGCAAGCGGCGCGACCCATCTACCTACTCCACGCCGTCCCTCGTCGTTAAGCAAACGCTATGCGCGAGGATAATGACGCCAAAACAGGAGGAGCCAATCGGCGAGTTCATCAACCACGGAATCGCTGTGACCAAGGTGCCGCCCGTGCTGCGCCCGTCGCTCAGAAACATGTTCGGCGACGAGCGCGGGGAAACGTGGCTGGCTACGGATTGGTAGGGCAGCGGTGGTTTCGCAATGAGGCCCGTTTGAGCGTCATGGCACCGCAGGCGCAGCGGTCCAGCGATTTGGGACGCCCCCCGTTCCGCCCACCGCTTTTCGTTTTGCGGAGGGCTTGCAGCGCGACGGCGGAGGGGTTTTTTGGGGTCATGCTGTCACCTCCCACCCGAGGAGATCACTCGCTTCGGCGGCAGTGATCTCGCTCCAGCCAGCAAGTTCCGGCGATCCGGTGTACCCGTCCGGTTCTGGCTCATTAGCGCTGGCGAGGGAGTAGCTATCTTTAGCCACCGACATCACCAGAGTGTCGCCGTCTTTGTCTTTTTTGTAGTGGGTCATTGTGTCCTTCCTATCGCCCGTAGGCGTCTTCGTTGCGATCTTCAAATCCTGGCAGCGCGGTCATAGAGAGCAAGTCCGAATCGGTCAACTTCGCGGCAGTGCGCCATGTGCCCCCTGCGGGGACGCCTGAGCCGCTGAATCCAGCTTCGACCAACGCTTCAGTAGCGGCGCTGTAGTTGTCGTCGGAGGTGATTCCGGCGAGCGAAATCAGGCGGGCTTGGCTCTTGCTGATCGGGGTTTTGTCTGCGCTGTTCATACTCTTATCTTATTCCAACGCTGCAATGGTGTCAATGTATTTATTCAAAATCATGGGGGCGCTCATACGGTCAGCACTTCCGCGCTCTCAACGCCCGTCAGTTGACATGCATCGTAAACAGTTGGGGTGCCGTTTTGCTCGAAGTGGGCAGTGGTTTCCCATTCGACATCTGCTTGTTCGCCAGCCACGATGTATAAACACTCGTTCGTGTCTTCGTTGTAGACATATGCGGTGGTCTTCATGTTAATTCTCTTTCTGCGGGCTTCACGCCGCCCGCTGGCGTTGGGGGGTTTAGCGGCCGATGTACTGCCGCTGAAAGGCTGCGCTTCTCTTGGCCTCTTTGCGACGAGCCAAAACTTCGGCGCGGAGTGTTTCGTACAGCGCTTTTTCGTCGTCTGAGAGGCTGTCTGTGGTGTCGGAGTAGCGATGCTCTTGGCGAGCCTTCCCCGCTACTACCATGTACCGCCGCTCCGCGTGTTCGCGGTCGTCTCCCTGGCTGATTCGTTTGTCGATGAACTCTGTGCTCTTCATACTTTAAGTATAAACCAGCGCTGCAATGTTGTCAACAACTAAATCAAAAATACTTTGTATGAAACGCCTAGGAAAAATCCTAGGCTGCAAGGGCGCGATTCTGAACGTACAATCCATGGAGGGGGGGTAGGGGGGAAGGTTCTTCGCCCTTCCGTAATACCCGTTCCAGGCAAGAAAAAAAATATAGTTATGTGTGCGTCGCAAGACGCGCACGCCCGAGCGGCGAGCGAGCGTGGTGTGTACCAAAAACACAGGCGCGAAGGCGTCGTATGTCGCTGTAGAAGGAGAATACGATGTCACTTTGTTGGGAAGATGTCGATACGCAGGAATCGCAGTGGACACCGAAAACCCCTCATCCCGAGGCGACGAATCGAGCCGAGCCAACTCCCTCCGATAACGGTACCGTTGACAAGCCCGCATAGAGTAGCGTATTGTGTGCGGTAGTAGCACGTCTGCCGGTGGACGCCCTCACCGCCCCCGCAGTTCCCACCAGAGGGTACCCGTCTGCAAAAAAAAACCGTGTCAGGTCAAGCGCTTATCGCTATCCTTGACCCCCGCCAGTCGTACCGTCTACTAGGGCACGATGGCAAGCTGATACGCATGGCAGACTCAAGGCACGCGCAAGTGTTGATTGCACGTCGCCTTATCACGGGCATGGTCGGCGGAGATGGAACTCTGAAGGATCTGAGAGTCGCACCGACCAAGACAGTTGCCCAGGTGCAGAACGTGATGCGTTTGAAGCCACCATCGGCGAGCATATGCAACAAGCAAACGGTAGTGAGGGAACTGCCGACCACGTACACGCATCGGGATAGCTTGGCTAAAGGTCTATGATGTGCCATCCCTTCCACGTACTCGCTGGTGCTACCACTGCCAGCAAGCCCACGCGGGAAGCTGCCAGCAGCAACGCGGATCATCACACGAGCGCGGATACGATGCGGCATGGCGCAAGGTAAGACGGCAGAAGCTATACGCTGACCCTTGCTGTGAGGACTGCCTACCTCGCATCACCCCTGCATCAGAGGTACACCACATCCGCAAGATAGCCGATGCGCCTCACCTTCGGTTGCACCTCGGCAACCTGTTGTCGCTTTGCAAGTCGTGCCACTCGGTACGGACCGCGCGCGGTGAATGACCGACCCGGAGGGGGGTATTCGAGGTTGAAAACGGACGAGGTAAAAG
>Ga0194061_1000152_pt1 | contig 41303 bp, 37 predicted proteins | sample SepL2221m_MetaG_FD_163423 | JGI IMG/M metagenome (GOLD analysis project Ga0194061, IMG submission 163423) | Anoxic zone freshwater microbial communities from boreal shield lake in IISD Experimental Lakes Area, Ontario, Canada - Sep2016-L224-21m | ecosystem: Environmental > Aquatic > Freshwater >... | reverse complement strand
GGTCGGCGCACCGGCGCGGGCGCCTGGAATCAGCCGCGTTTCGAGCTTGCGGCCCTGAACTACAACAGAGGAGTTTGCCGGATCGGACATGGACGTTCGTATAGTGATGTGAAGCTGATGCAGTTTAGCCGAAACAGGAACGACCGCTGAAGTCCGCAATGTATTCGGTGAGCAGAGGAGAATACGCCTGCGCACAATAGCAATGGCTGAAAATCCAATACTGGCGGCGAGACGGGGGTTCGCCGAGAATTCTCGGCGCCCGTCGAGCGGCCTCGGCCTATCGGCCGGGGCGCGCCCTGCAAGGGGCTCTCCAGCATATCGCGCGGAGCACACAAGAGGCCACCACAGCTGCTGCAGTTGGATATAAAATTGCCGCCATGGATGACTTGGACTTTTCGGCAAAGGCGCCATCCCCGGCACAGACCGCGGTGGCGGCGCGCAGTGCAGTGCAGGCAACCGCACAAAGCCCGCTCTACAACCCGGCCGTAGCCTACGATTTTTTCCGCTCGACCGGATCGGCCGAGACGTTCAAGGGCGGCTCCCCGATATTTGCCGAAAACGAAAAGTCCGGTGGCCTGTTCTCCAAATCGGCGCGCATGTACCTGCTCTACGAGGGTGAAGTCGGGCTGCTGGTGAAGAACAAATTCTTCGGTGCCGTCAAGAAAGGCGACATATTTGGCGAACTGGCGGTCATCGCCGGACTGCCGCGCAGCGCCACCGCCATCGCAAAAATCGACAGCAAGCTGATCTCCCTGGATGAAAAGCAGTTTCACGCGGCCTTGCGCAAGAAGCCGGAATTCGCATTGATGCTGATGGGCATCATGGTGACGCGCCTGCGCCAGAGCATTGCCAAGCTGGGCGCCTCGTCCGCAGGCAGCGGTGCGGCCAGCCGCGGCGCGGCCCTGGACGGCAAGATGCTCGCCGAACTGGCCAAACTGCTGGGTGATGAGGCCATCAGTTCGGCTCCCGCCGGCAAGGTCATCATGAGCGCCGGCGCGGTGGGCGCGCTGATGTATGTGGTTGCCGCCGGCAGGGTGGCGATTACGGTGCAAGACCAGGTGGTCGAGCGTGTCATCCCCGGCGGCCTGTTCGGCGAGATGGCGCTGGTCGACCGCGCGGCACGCGCCGCGACTGCGGTGGCCGAAGTCGACAGCCGGCTCATCGGCATCGGCCGCAACGCCTTTCTCGACCTGGTGCGCACCAACCCGGCCTTCGGCGCGTCGCTGTTGAAATCCATTGCCGAGCGCATGCAGCACCTCGCAGCGCAATTGGCCTAGGCCTAGGCAAGCTACAGTTTCAGCGGCTTCCAGTAGCCGGTCAGTTCCAGGTAGCCGCGCCCCAGCTCACGCCCTTCGCGTTTTACCCGCACCGCCCCTTCCCAGTAAATCGTGCCGGTGCTGGCGCGTGAATCGAGTTCCTGGTCATCCATCAGCGGTTCGAGCTCGAACTCCAGCTCACCCGCCTTGAGCCGCATCGCCACCGGATAGTTCGCGCCGCTCGCGGCGGATCTCCAGTGGCGCAGCGGCGTGAAGGCGACCTCGCCGGGATTGAACACGCGGCGCGTGCCATCGGCGCGGCGCAGGGTGCCACCGGCCCAGACATTGCCGGCACCGCTGCTCTTGTCACGAATGCGAAACAGCATCAGAGCCGAACCATCGGCGAAATTCACGCCTGTCCAGTCCCAACCCGCGGCCTGCGCGGCAAGGTAGTCGCTGGACCACTCGTGGTCCAGCCAGGCACTGCCGGTCACCGGCTGGGCCTTGCCACCCCGCACAACCCGGCCGCTTACCGCGAGGTGCGGCAGGCTGTAGTAAAAACTCGCCTGCGTTGGCAGCGGGCCTTTGCGGCTCACACCGCCCTCGCCTTGCACAAGAACCGGCTGGGTCTGGCGAAAATCAAGTTCCAACTCAAAGCCGCGCGCCGGAATGCGCGCAGTGAACACCTCACCATTGCGGCGCAGCGACCAGTCATCTATCCATACTGCGGCGTCGCCCTCTTTGGCCTCGGTCAACTCAAGCCCGGCACGCCCCGCACGCTGGTCGTGTTCCAGGCGGCCGGTCGCCGAGTCGGCAAGTGCGGCGTGGGCGAACAACAGTTGTTTTGCGGCAAACCGGCTGGCACCGGCTTCGGCAACACGCGGCCGGTTGCGAAAAAACGTCACCTGCACGCCAAACTCGCGCCCGGACTGGTCCCTGAGCCAGCCGGTGAGATACCACCATTCGGTGCGAAACAGCGGATGGCTGCCATGGTCGCGCGGAAACAGCAGCGGCACACCGGGCCACACCACGGCGTAGTCCTGCGCAAGCGCCTGCAAAGGCAGCAAAGCTAGCGGCGTGGCAAGGAAGTCACGGCGTTTCATGGCATGACGGAAACCATGTAAAAGCAAATCCCCCCTCGCCCCCTTTTTCAAAGGGGGGAATACCATGCCAAGCGAAGGGCTGTGGCGGAACCACTTGCCTCGCGCGATGAGCATTGAGATGCAACGGTGTTACCTCCCCCTTTGAAAAAGGGGGATTGAGGGGGATTTGCCGTTGAAACCCCATCACCAGTCCTCCCTCACCGCCCGCACCGCCTCACCCGACAGAGCACGCCTGGCGCTGATCAGGGCCGTCAGCACCGCCAACACCAGCAGCGCGAGGGCCAGCAGGCCAAGCTTGTCCCAGGGAATATAAATGTCCATGCCCCAGTGGAAGGACTGGCGGTTGATGACATGCACCAGGATGAGCGAGAGCACCCAGCCTAGCGCAAGCCCGACCGCCAGGCCAAGGCCGCTTACCAGCAGGCCCTCGTGCGCGATCATTGCGGCGATTTGCCGGCGCGTCATGCCGACATGGCGCAGCATGCCGAACTCGCGCCGCCGCGCCAGCACCAGTGCACCGAAACTCGTTGACAGGCCGAACAAGCCAATCAGCACCGCTGACGCCTCCAGCGCATAAGTCACGGCAAAGGTGCGGTCGAAAATGCGCAATGACAAGGCGCGGATTTCACCGGGTTCGCCGAACTCCATGCGTTCGTCGCCGCCCAGCGCCGTGCGTATGGCTTTCTTCGCCGCATCGGCGCTGGCACCGGGCGCGAGCAACAGAGCCGCATCGGTGGCCAGCGCGTCACCGCTCAGTTCGATGTAGCGGCCGCGTTCGATGACCAGCGCGCCCTGCTGCCTGGCGTAGTCGCGCCAGACGCCGGCGACACGAAAGCCCACCATGCGCCCGGCAATGGGCAGTTCCACCGTATTGCCAGGCTGCAGCCCGTACAAGTCCACCGCCGCTTCGCTCACCCAAACCGGCGGGTCGGCGGCCGTGGCCTTGACCGTCGGCGCCTCGCTAATGAGGGGAAGCGCCCGCCCCGGGTCGGCCGCGTCGATCTCGCGCGCCAGCAGCGTCACCCGCGGCCTGCCCTCAGCAAGCAGGATTTGCTGCGCGCGCATGAAATCAACCCGACGCAACTCGGGCAGCGCGGCAATGCGCCGCTGTTCCTCGGGCGAAATAAACACGCCGTCCACGCCGGCGGGCACGCGCAAATACAACTCGGCGGGTAGCACCCGGCCCAGCCAGTCATCGAGTGACTGGCGGAATGAGGACACCATGATGGCCATCGCCACCATCAGAGAAAAACTCGCCACGATGGCGGCAAGGCTCACGGTGGCCTGTCCCGGCGAGGCGGCGAGCTGCAGACGTGCCAGCCGTATCGCGACGCCCCTGCCCGCCGGCAGGCGCGCAAATACCAGCGCCGCCATGCGCGGCATCAGCAAGACCGTGCCAAACAACACCAGGGCGATGGCGAGGTAGCCGGCCAGCGGCAGGCCGTTGACGGGGCCGGCAAGCGTCAGCAAAGCGCCGGTGACAAGGCAGACGAGGCCGGGCCAGCTGCGGCGCAGGCGCGCCAGGGCTTGCTGCTCGTCGCCGGCCTTGAGCGCCTGGGCCGGCGCGGCCTGTGCCGCTTCGAGCGCGGGGGCAAGACTGCCGGCCAGCGCGGCGACCAGTCCCAGCAGCAAAAACAGCAACAACAAGTCCGGTTCAAAGTGCAGCTCCGGCTGCAGGCCGCGAAAGAAGCCCGAACCCAGGTCGGCGCCAAAGCGCGCAAGCACCAGCGAGGCGGCGCCATGGCCAAGCGCGAGGCCGGCGAGCGCACCGGCGAGGCCGATCACTGCGGCCTCGGCGAGCAGCAGCGCCGCCAGGCCGCGGCGCGTCACGCCCAGCACGCGCAACAAAGCCAGCTGGCTGCGCCGCTGCACCACCGTCAGCGCCTGGGTGGAGAACACCAGGAAGCCGCCGGTGAACAAGGCCATCAGCGCCAGCACATTCAGGTTGACGCGATAAGCGCGCGTCAGCGTGGCGTTGCGCGTGACATTGGCGCGGGGCGCCTCGATGAACAGCCCGGCCGGCAGCGTGGCGGCGATGGCTTCGCGCACGCGCTGCGCATCGGCGCCCGGACGCAGGCGCAGGTCGATGCGGTTGATCAGGCCGGGGGCGGTCGTGGTCGCCGTAACGCCAAAGGCCTCCTGCGCCGCGGCAATGTCCATCACCGCATAACGTTCACCCCCGGCGGCAAGCAGCCCGGCGATGCGAAACGACTTTTCACCCAGGCCGGCGCGCAAGGCCAGGGTGTCACCTGGCTTTAGCGCCAGCGCATTCGCCGCGGCAGGACTGAGGAACAGCGTGTCCGGGCGCAGCATATCCAGGCTGTCGGCTGACTGCGCACCCGACTGCGCATCTGACGCAAGGGCAATCAATTCGGGCTGGATGTGCCCGGCACGAAAGGCATCAAGACCGAGTACCCGCAGCACCGGCCTGGCCGGATTGTCGCGTTTGTCCGCAGTGGCATCGGCACCGACCACACGCAACTCCAGTTCCAACACCGGACTGGCAACGGCGATCCCGGGCATGCGCGCGAGCCGGGCGTAAATGGTCTCGTCAAAACCGGCTCGCGGGCCGCGCACCTCAAGATCCGCCGCGCCGGACAGGGTCTGCACTGCCTGCTCCATTTCGGCCAGCGCTGCGCGGTTGATGATTTGAATGGCATAGCCCATCGCCACGCCCAGGGCGATGGCCAGCATGGAAGCCAAGGCCCTGCCCTTGTGCAGGCGCACGGGTGCCAGCGCCAGCGGCAGGAAGCGCAGCAATCGCGACTGACTACAAGACAATTTCAAAACAGGAACCCGTCATTGCGAGGAGGCGAAGCCGACGCGGCAATCTTGTTGCGTTGCGATGCGCGCACAAGGGCGGCAAGATTGCTTCGCTGCGCTCGCAATGACACGCATGCTCAGGCCGGCCGCAGACCGTCGGCGCCGAGAATCAACACGCGGTCGGCGGTGGCGGCGGCGGCGTGCGAATGCGTCACCAGGATGCCGGCGGCGTTGACCGATTTGACGCGCTCGCGCAGCAGCGCCAGCACCTGCGCCGCGCTTTCCGGATCGAGGTTGCCGGTGGGTTCGTCGGCCAGCACCAGGCGCGGACGGTGCACCAGCGCGCGGGCGATGGCAACGCGTTGCAGTTCGCCACCCGAGAGCTCCCGCGGCAGGCTGTCACCGCGATCTCCCAGCCTGACCGCTTCGAGCATCGCCTGCACCGGCGTCGCGGTGTCAGCCGCGTCGGCAAGCAGCAGCGGCAGCGCGACGTTTTGCGCCACCGTAAGGTAAGGCAGGATGTGAAAGGCCTGAAAGACAAAGCCCATGGACTCGCGGCGCAGGCGTGTCAGCGCATCGTCATCGAGCAGGCCCAACTCGGCGCCATCGAGCAGGATGCGACCGGCGTCGGGGCGGTCAAGGCCCGCAACCAGGTTGAGCAGCGTGGACTTGCCAATGCCCGACTCACCCATCACGGCGATGTATTCGCCCGCACCGAGCACCAGCGAAACTTCGCGCAGCACGCGGCGCTCGCGCAACCCGTGGTAGGTCTTGGCCAGTGATTCGATGCGCAGCAGCATGCGTCAGCGCGGCTCTTCGGCGAACAGGCGCGTGATCCTGTTGGCGGTGCCCCCCCACAAGAGCGCCGTCGCCCAGGCGATGGGCCAGGACATCAGCCAGGTCTTGAGCCAGGCGAAGACGAAACCATCCGCCGGCCCGCGGTTGGCCAAGGTGGCGACCAGCGTCACCATCAGCACCATGACCGAGGTGAGTACGGCGACGTGTACGGGGCGGTAAAACCTGCGGGAAATTTTCATGATTTGAAATTCGCTCAGTTGAAAACAATACCTGACAAAGTCACGAATAGCTTGGAAAGCCGTAACAGCAATGAATGGCACTTACTTGAGGAAACATACATTAACTTCCGTCATTCCCTGCGAATCCCGCTCCGGGGACTAGAGCGGGAATCCATGGGGTTGGGTTTGCACTGATACGGAGAACCCCTTGGTTTCCGGGTTCCGCTGCGCGGCCCCGGAATGACGAGCATTTTGTTAATTGGACGCCATTCAAGCCTGTAATGCTTCTCCCCGTATAGAAACGCCTACACCCCCAGATGCTGGCGGTGCAGTTCCGGTCGCGCGCGAAGATCCGCGGTAGTCCCTTCATACACCACCGCGCCCTTGACCAGGATGACCGCGCGATCGGAAATGGCCGAGACGGCGTTGAAGTTCTTGTCGACAATAATAGTCGCGATCCCAGCCGCCTTGATGCGCTTCACAATCGCCCAGATCTCGCGCGCGATCAGCGGCGCGAGGCCCTCGGTGGCCTCATCCATGATCAGCAGGTCGGGGTGGGTCATCAGCGCGCGGCCAATGGTGAGCATTTGCTGCTCGCCGCCGGAGAGCTGCGCGCCGCCATGGTCCAGGCGTTCCGCAAGGCGCGGAAAGGTTTCCATCACGCGCTCGAAGGTCCAGTCGTTTTGTCCCTCGCTGCCGGGGCGCGCCGCCATCACCAGGTTTTCGCGCACCGACAGGTTGGGAAATATGCCGCGCCCCTCGGGCACGTATGCGATGCCGAGTCGCGCAATGGCGTGCGGCGCGAGGCCCATGACCGCCCTGCCATTGACGCTGACCCCGCCTTCGCGCGGCGGCACCAGGCCGAGCATGCTTTTGAGCAGCGTGCTCTTGCCCATGCCGTTGCGGCCCATCAAGCCCACCGTCTCACCACGCGCCACGGCAAAGTCAACGCCATGCAGGATGTGGCTGGCGCCGTAGTAGGTGTGCAGGCCGCTGGCCTGAAGGAGGGGCGCGGCGCTCACGGACTCACCATTTCTATCCTTGACCGGAAAAAGACGCCGTCATCCCCGCGAAAGCGGGGATCCATGGGGTTGGATTTGCATCGACGCGACGAAACCCATGGATTCCGGGTTCCGCTACGCGGCACCGGAATGACGGCTTTCCCCAAGGAAGTGCCATTCGCGCCAGTCGTGGCTTTCCAGTCGATTGCACGGCTATTCATGCAACACCTCCTCGCTGCCCAGGTAGGCCTCCTGCACCGCCGGGCTAGCGCGGATTTGTTCGGGCGTGCCCGACTCGAGCACATTGCCGTTGACCATCACCGTCAGCGTGTCGGCAAGGCTGAACACCGCGTCCATGTCGTGCTCGATCAGCAGGATGGCGTGGCCTTCGCGCAATTGGCGCAACAAGGCAACCATGCTGGCCGATTCCTCGGCACCCATGCCGGCAAGCGGCTCGTCGAGCAGCAGCACGCTGGGCCGGGTGGCGAGGGTCATGGCGATTTCCAGCTGGCGCTGCTCGCCGTGCGACAAGGCCATGGCCTGCACGCCGGCACGCGATTGGAGCCCGGCGGCGGAGAGCGCCGCCTCGGCCGCGCGGTTCACTTCGGCATAGTTCCCGGCCGGACGCAAAAACCGCATGCAAGTGGGCAGGCGCGACTGCGCGGCGAGCCGGCAGTTCTCGAACACGCTGAAGGGCAGGAAAATATTGGTCTTCTGGTAACTGCGCCCGACGCCGCGCTGCGAGATACTGTGCGCCGGCAGGCCGGTAATGTCCTCCCCGCGCAACAGCACGCGGCCGGAACTTGGCGGCAGGTCGCCCGAGAGCAGGTTGGTCAGCGTGGACTTGCCGGCGCCGTTGGGGCCGATGACCGCGTGCACCTCGCCCATGCGGACCTCGATCGACACGGCGTTCACCGCGGTGAGGCCGCCAAAATGGCGCGTCAGCGCCTCGGTGCGCAGCACCGGCTCAATCATGCCGCCCGCCTGCGCGCCGGCGCAGCCCGGCAATGAGGCCCAGCAAACCGTTGGGAAGCAAGAGCGAGGTGAGGACGATAAAGCCGCCCATCAGCAGGTGCCAGTGCTTGGTCAGGTCCTGGAACCACAATTCGAGCAGCATCCACACCGCTGCGCCAAGGATGGGTCCGCGCAATGTGCCCATGCCCCCAAGTATGACCATCATCATCACCGCACCCGACAGGTGCCAGCCCATCATTTCCGGGTTGACCACGCCAAACTGGACGGCGGCAAGATAACCGGCGACGCCGGCCGTGGCGCCGGCCAGCACGAAACAAACCAGCTTGTAGCGAAAGGTGGCGTAACCGAGTGACTTCATGCGGTGTTCATTGGCCTTGATGCCGGCGAGCACGCGGCCAAAGGGCGAGGCGAGTACCACGCGCAGCAACAGGTAGACCGCGACAAACAACACCAGTACGAGGTAATAGACGTGGGCGAAATTATCCAGGTTGAACGGCTGCCAGTCGCCGATTTTCGCCACCGGCCGCACGTCGATGTAAATGCCGTCGTTGCCGCCGCCAATCTTGGTGTCGTAAAAAAGGAAAAACAGCATTTGCGCAAATGCCAGGGTAACCATGATGAAATAAATGCCGTGCATGCGCACGACAAAAAATCCGATCAGCAGCGCCATCAGGCCGCTTGCGGCAATGGCCAGGGGAAACGAGGTCCAGAAACTGGCCGCCTGGTATTGTGGGGTTACCAGTGCCAGTGCGTAGCCGGCGGTGCCGTAAAACGCGGCGTGGCCGAAGGACACTAACCCGGTGTAGCCCAGCAGCAGGTCCAGGCTCATGGCGAATATGCCCATGATCAGGATCTTGGCGAAAAACTGCACGTAGAATTTTTCTGCCAGCAGCGGCACCAGCGCGAGGGCCAGCACCACCGTCGCGAGGACGGCAATGCCGGTATAGGCATCGTTGCGCGTGGCGTTCACAACTTTTTCCCGAACAGGCCTTCTGGCCGCCACAACAGGATGACCGCCATCAACACGTATACCGTCATGCTCGAGAGCTCCGGCAGCAGCTTCAGCCCGCCCACCTCAAGGTGCAGCACCTTGCCGAAGGTGTCGACCAGGCCGATCAACAGCGATGCAATCAGCGCGCCCTTCACCGAACCGAGGCCGCCTATCACCACCACGACAAAACAAATGATCAGCACGTGGTTGCCCATGCCCGGCGCCACCGCCGAGACCGGCGCGGCGATCATGCCGGCAAAGGCGGCGAGCGTAATGCCGGCGGCAAAGACAACGCGATAAACGAGCTGGATGTTGATGCCCAGCGACTGCACCATGTCGCGGTTGCTCGCGCCGGCGCGTATGGTCATGCCGAGGCGTGTTTTCTGGATGACAAAGTAAAGTCCCAGCGCCACAGCGAGGCAGACCACTGAAATACCCAGCCGGTAAACGGGGTAAGACAGCGTGTCGGTGAGGGGGATGGAGCGGTTGAGCAACTCGGGCACCGGCAGGCTGCGCACATCGTCGCCCCACAACACGCTGCGCACTTCCTCAAACACAAGGATGAGGCCGTAAGTGCACAACACCTGGTACAGGAGGTCACGGTTATACAGCCAGCGCACCACCAGCCATTCGAGCAGCAAGCCGATCAGCACCGACATCACGATGGCCAGCGGCAACGCCGTCCAGAAGCTGCCCGTCACCCCCGCCAATGACCAGGCGAGGTAGGCGCCTATCATGTAAAAACTGCCGTGGGCGACGTTGATGATGCCCATGATGCCGAAAACCAGTGTCAGCCCGCTTGAAACCAGGAACAGCAGCAGGCCGTACTGCACGCCGTTCAGCAACTGGATGAGGAAGGTGTTGAAGTCCATTGTTGGAGATCGCGAAGGTGTGAACTGAATCGGTGAATTAAATCGGTTAAAAGTGAAGAAATGAAAGGTGACAAAAGCCGCCCGGTGGCGTAATGCAGATTACAAAAATGAAGGCCGGCTGACGCCGGCCTCCTGATTTGAACTCCGGTCTCCCGCCGCCAGTCCATATTCACTTTTCACTTTTCACTTTTCACTTTTCACTTTTCACTCCTTCACCTTTCGCCCGTTTCACCCCGGCATCTTGCACGCGGCAATCATCGCCGGATCGTCGTCCAGCGCCTTGACCGCCACGTCGGTCACACGGTTTTCGTTGCCACGCACCTTGCGCAGGTAGTTGTCGTGTACCGGGTTGTGTGCCTTGGACAAGGTCCAGGCGCCGCGCGGGCTGTCGATCTTGGCTTTTTCCATGGCCTTGATGATTTCGCCTTTTTTCGAAACATCACCCTTGACCGCGGCCAGGCCGGCGGCATACAGCACGCCCGAGTCGTAGCCCGCCACAGCATAGACATCAGGCTGCAACTTGTACGTCTTGGCATAAGAGAGGCGGAAGGCCTTGTTCTTGGGGGTTTCAATGCCGTCGCCGTAATGCAGGGCGGTTTCGACGCCCTCGGCCACACCGCCAAGGCCTTCGAGCACGCCGTCGGTCAGAAATCCGGGACCGACCAGCGGCACGGTTTTCATCAACCCGGACTGGGCGTAATCCTTGAGGTACTTGGCCGCGCCCGCGCCGGCGAAGAACGAGTAGGTGGCATCGGGCTTGATCGAGGCGATCTCGGTCAGCAAGGCTTGGAACTCAGCGCCGGGGAAGGGAATCCACAACTCCTTGACGATGCTTTTCCCGGCACCCTTGAGGAAACCGTCCTTGAAGCCCTTGACGCTCTCCTCGCCAGCGGCATAACGCCAGGACAAGGTAACAACCTTGTTGACGTTGGGGCGCTTGGACATGACCACGCCCATGGCATAGCCCGACTGCCAGTTGGAAAACGAGGTGCGGAAAATATTCGGTGCGCACAAGGGCCCGGTTGCCGGGGCAAAGCCGGCGTTGGGAATGATATGCAGGGTGCCGGCCTCCTTGGTGACGCGAATCATGCCCGCCGCCACGCCCGAGTGCACGGTGCCAAGCAGCATGTCGACCTTGTCGCGCGTCACCAGCTTGTTGACGTTGTCGGTGGCCTTGGCCGGGTCCGATTCATCGTCGACCTTGAAGAACTCGATCTCGCGCCCGGCGAACTTGCCGCCCGCCTCCTGCAAGGCGAGGCGAAAACCGTTTTCGATGGCCACACCCAGCGGCGCAAAGGTGCCGGTGTAGGGCAGCATCAGGCCGACCTTGATTTTCGCGCCCTGGGCGCGAACGATGGCGGGAAAACCGGCAAGGCCGGCGGCGGCACCGCTTGCGGCCAGGAATTTGCGGCGGTCAAACGACTTACTCTTCATTGCTCTCTCCTCGGGTCAAACTTGAAAAAACCTGCGGCTATTCTACCTAAGAACCGGTTTTTAAATAACATTCGCCGTCATTGCGAGCGCAGCGAAGCAATCTCATCGCAGTTGCGACCCTCAAACAAAAGACCACGAGATTGCTTCGTCCCCTCCGGGGATTACCTTCGGGGCATCGCTGCGCTCCTCGCAATGACATCACAATCTCAGGTCGGCACGTCGTAGCTTGAAAGCAGGTCGTCGACGACGCCGTGTAACTCATCCCACGGCGTTTCGCGAAAATTGTGGTTGCGCACGATAAATGACGCCCCGGCATAGAATTTTTCGTATTGCTGGTGGCGACCGGCGAACTCCGAACCGACCAGGTCCCAGGCCAGTTTGAACAGCTTCATGCGCGCCGTCGCGCCCATTTGCGGTGTCTGCCAGTATTGCTCGAACATGGCGCGCATGTTCGGGTCCTTCAGCACCGAAATGTCCGCCGGCATCTGGAACACGCCGCCGCCGCACAACTCACGGATAAGGTCGATGATTTGCGAGTGGTTTTCGGTGCACCAGTTAAGGCCGGCGTACATGTAGCGGCGGTTAAAGGTCTTGTGCCCGGCCGGCCAGTCCTCGGCGTCCTGGATTTGCCCGGCGATGACTCCGCCTAACGTCGCCTCCAGCGCGGCCAGCCGCCCCAGCGTCTCGCGCACCGCCGGAATCTGGTCGGCGCCCGAGGCCTGGGTGATGCGCGAGGCCAGCCCCACCAGCAGGCGCATTTTGGCGTGAAAGCGCACGTTCGACTGGTGGTTGCCGTAGCAATGCGCCGGCGTCTTGATGTAGATCTCGCGCGCCAGCACCGCATCGTTGTGCACGAACACCTTTTCCCACGGCACCTTGACCTCGTCGCACATGACCATGCTGTCGGTCTCGTCAAAGCGGTGGGCAAGCGGGCTGTCGAACTCGACCTGTGCATCGCGCTCGAACGGCTTGCGCGACCACAGCGTCAGGCCCTTGGCATTGCAGGGTACGGCGCAAGTCACCGACTCGGCCAGTTGGTTGGGCGCGAGGGGTATCAGGTTGCCTATCCATATTTCATTGGCGAAAACCGCGCCGGTGGCGAGCATTTTCATGCCGGAGATCACAACGCCGTCGTCCTCCTCGCGCACCACGCGCAGGGTCGGGATGGGGATGTTTTGCTTGACATAGAACTCGGGGTTGCGCGCCGCCTGCGGCGGTATGACCGCATAACAGGCAAACACGTCGTTGTTGCGCATGTGCTCGTAATAGCCTGTCAGGTTGCCGGCGTACTGGCCGAACACCTCCGGGCAGATGGACATGCCGGCGACAAAACTCGCCACGTGATCGGGCGAACGCCCGAGCAGGCCGTGGCTCAGGGCGGCGATCTTGCGGTGCAAGGCGGTGCGCTTTTCCAGGTCGGCCTTGGAGCGGGCACGCAGGAAATAGGCGCTGTAACGCTTGCCGCCCTCTTCATAACTCGCGGCCTCGCGGTTCTCGGCGGCCGCCTTCATGTCGTAAATGGCCGCGATACTGTGCGCCGCGTTGCGAAATGCCGGATGGGTGGTGACGTCGGTGACTTTTTCCGAGCCTATATAGACAATACGCCCGTCGCGCAGTGATTCGAGGTGTTCTGCGCCGGTTTTAAGCATGGTGTTTCCCGTTAATTACTTGCCTGACTACACTACCGATCGTCATCCCCGCGAACGCGGGAATGACGGAACTCCACCTATTTCTGCTTGCCGCTGGTTTCGTAATAATGGATTTCATAGAGCAGGCAACCCTCTTTGGAAGTAAACGGACCGTGATGCGCGCCCGGCGGCCGGCAGGCGTAGGTGAAGGCCTGCGAAGACTTGCCGCCCTGCCCCTTGTCGTCGTTGCCGACAATCAGGTCGCCCTTGAACAGGAACACCTCTTCCCAATGGTCGTGCACAAACGGAACGGTCGAAAAGGCGCCCGGCATAAGCCTGAGCAGGCGGGTACGGCTGCCGCGCTTGGCCGTCTCGTCGATATCCGAGGCGAGTATCAACTGGGTGAACCCGGGCGGATAACCGGGCGGCACTTCCCAGCGCGGATCGTTCATGTCCACGCCGACAAATTCAAGATGTTGCTTGGGTTTCATAAAATCTCCAGGAATGGAATCGTGCCGCGCGTGTTGATACGATCCACAACACAACCGGGCGAGCAGCGATAGAATGCCAGAAAAACCGCCGCAAAACAGTCAAAAGGAGACAGGAATGCTAAAACTTTATGGCCAGTTCCGTTCACGCACTTTTCGCGTCGCCTGGCTGTGCAAGGAATCCGCCATCCCCTACGAACACGTCGATGTCTCCATCTACGGTGATGCGCCGAAGGCCAAGGAGGCCTGGTTCGCGGCAATCAATCCCAATGCCCGCGTGCCGGCCATCGACGATGACGGCTTTGTCATGTGGGAGTCGGCGGCGATCAACCTCTACCTCGCGGAAAAATACAAGAGCCCGCTGTGGCCGGCCACGCCGCAGGGCCGCGGCCGCATGCTGCAATGGGCGTTTTTCACCGCCAATGACGTCGAACCGAACATGGTTACCGTAATGCAGCACCGCGTGATGTTCCCGCCGGAAAAACGCAACAACCAGCTCGCCGACAGTTGTGATGCTGCCCTGCAGCCCAAACTCAAGCTGATGGACGAGCACCTGGCGGAGAATAAATTCTTCGGCGGTGCGCCTGAAACCCCAAGGTGGGACATGGCCGATTTCATGGTGGCCAGCGTCTGTTACTCGTTTTCGGTGATGAAATACGACCTTACGAAGTACCCGCACTTCCAGGCATGGCTGACGGCCAGCCTCGAACGCCCGCAGGCGAAGGAAGCGCGCAAGCTGCGGGAGTAAGGCTACCCCCGCGCGCGCAGCTTGAAGCGCTGGATTTTCCCGGTGGCGGTCTTGGGCAGTTCGGCGACGAACTCGATGGTGCGCGGATACTTGAACGGCGCGAGGCGCGACTTGACGTGCGCCTTGAGTTCTTCCTCGGTGACGGCTTGCCCGGGCTTGAGCACCACATAGGCCTTGGGCTTGATCAACTCCTCCTCGTCGGCGACACCGATCACCGCCGCCTCGAGCACCGCCGGGTGGGTGGACAGCGCGCCCTCCACCTCGAAAGGCGAGACATAAATGCCGCCGACCTTGAGCATGTCATCGGTACGCCCGGCATAGGTGTAGTAGCCGTCGGCGCTGACCGTGTACTTGTCGCCGCTGCGCGTCCAGTCGCCCAGAAAGGTGGAGCGCGTCCGCGCGCGGTTGTTCCAATAGCCCGCGGCACTGCTCGGGCCGGCGATTTGCAATTCGCCGATCTGGTCGGCGCCGCTCATGCGTGCGCCGGTCTCGTCGACCAGGCGCAGTTCGTAGCCAGGCACGGCCTTGCCGGTGGTGCCGTAACGCACTTCCCCGGGGCGGTTGGACAGGAATATGTGCAGCATCTCGGTCGAGCCGATGCCGTCGAGGATCTCGACGCCGAAATGTTCGGTCCAGCGCTTGCCGATGTCGGCCGGCAGTGCTTCGCCCGCGGAAGTGCAGATACGCAGCTTCAACTCTTTTTTGCCCGGCAGCTCCGGGCTGGCGAGCAAGGCGGCGAACAGCGTCGGCACGCCGTAGAACACCGTCGGCCGACTCACACCGTCCGGACCCTCGCGCAGGCGCTTGAACACCGCCGCCGGCGTCGGCCGCTCCGCCATTAATAGAGTCGTCGCCCCCACCGCCATGGGGAAAGTCAGCGCGTTGCCCAGGCCATAGGCGAAAAACAGCTTGGCGGCGGAGAACACCACGTCGGCCTCGCGCAGGCCGAGGATGGGCACGGCGTACAGTTCGGCCGTCTGGATGAGGTGCGAGTGCAGATGCACGGTCCCCTTGGGCGCGCCGGTCGACCCGGACGAGTAAAGCCAGAAACAGACATCGTCGCTGGTGGTGGGCACGGTCTCAAAGCGCGTGGCGGCCTTGGCCATCAAGTCGCCAAGACGCTGGTGGCGGTGGCCGAAACTGCCCGACACCACGACATGCCTGAGGAAAGGCAGCTTGACCGGCTCGGCGTCGATCAGCGGCGCAAACACCGGCAGCAGGGCTTCCGAGACCACCAGCGCCTTGGCGCGGCTGTCGGTGAGCATGTATTCGTAATCGGTTGTGGTGAGCAGGGTGTTCACCGCCACGGGCACAATGCCGGCCTTGATGGCGCCAAGGAACACCGCGACAAAATCCACCGTGTCGAGGTGGGCGAGCACGATGCGGTCTTCCATCTGCAGGCCGAGGCCGGTGAGCGCGTTGGCGGCGCGATCGACCCGCTCGGCCAGTTCACCGTAGGTGACCGCCTCGGCGTCATCAATGAACGCCACCTTGGCCGCGCGTCCGGCGGCAAGGTTACGCTCGATGAGGTCGAAGGCGGCGTTGTAATCGCGCGGAATGCTGACGCGCGGCGGACTGCTGCTGTGATCCGCCGAAGACAATTGGGGCATTGCTTGCTCCTCCTGTGTACAGCTGCCGCTGCTTTTTCGGCACTATTGATGTTTCCAGAATGCATGACAAACGTTCGTCATTCCCGCGAAAGCGGGAATCCAGTGACTTTAAGCGAACGTCGCTTGGTTCCCTCTTTCGCGGGAACGACTATAACGGGCAAAGTAATTGTTATGAGATATGAAACGCTCAATAATTACTATCGTGACAGTGCTATCCGGCCAGCACCGCGCCGTTATCGCAAAGCTTTATCCATTCCTGCACCCACTCGAGCGCGACCTCCTCGGGCATGGTGCCGGCCGAAGCGTCGTGCAGCATCACCTCGCCGATGCGCCGCGCACCCAGTTCGCCGAGCAGGGCGTCGAATTTTTTCCCGCCAAAACAAAAAGTGTCGCCATAGGTACGGTCGCCCAGGGCAAACACCCCGTAGCGCACATTAGTCAGGTCGGGCCGCTGTTGTGACAGCGAATCATAAAGTGCCCTGGCATTGTCCGGCACATCGCCCTGTCCGTAAGTGGAGGTGCAGATGAGGAAGATAACGCCGGAGGCAAACACCGTCGCGTCCAGCTTGTCCATCTCCAGGGTGCGCACACGCGTGTCGCCGTCGTCCAGGGTGAGTTCGAGCTCCTGCGCCACAAGCTGGGCCGTGCCGGTCATGGTGCCAACGAGAATGGTGATATTCAGGGACATGCCTGCCTATTACTTCGGTTATTGCGCGACTGTAAGCCACCCGCGCATCTGGGACAAAACGAAATCAGGTAAGGAAGTTTATTGCTTTTTTGAACTGCGGTACTATAATGCCGTTTCAATCAAACAACAAGTATTATATTGCCTCTTCGACAATGCACGCCCCGCTCCACCGCCACAACGAAAGCACGCGCAAACAGGCTCCCCGCGCCAAGTCCGCCGCGCCCGGCGGCGAAAGCGCTTTTTTGCAGGTGCTGGGCGAGCGTGTGCGCGCCGCGCGTACGCAACACGACATGACGCGGCGCAGCCTCGCGGAAAAATCAAATGTTTCGGAGCGCTACCTCGCACTGCTCGAAACCGGCCAGGGCAACATCTCGGTGGTATTGCTGTTGCGCGTGGCCAACGCCCTGGGCCTGCCCCTCGCCACCCTGTTCCGTGAAAATGACACGCCCGGCGGCGACAAGGCACAGCGCATCGCACTGATCGGCCTGCGTGGCGCCGGCAAGTCCACGCTTGGTGCCGGCTTGGCCGGGGAAATGGGCATGCCCTTCATTGAGCTCGATCGCGAAATCGAGCGCGAAGCGGGCACCAGCCTGTCGGAAATTTTCCTCCTCTACGGCCAGCCCGGTTACCGCCGTTACGAAAAACGCTGCCTTGAAAGAATCATTGCGCAACACCATCGCGCGGTCATCGCCACCGGCGGCAGCCTGGTATCCGAACCCGAAACCTTTGACCTGCTGCTCGCCTCCTGCACCACGGTTTGGCTCAAGGCCTTGCCCGAGGAACACATGGCGCGCGTCGTCGCCCAGGGCGACACCCGGCCGATGGCCGGCAAGCGCGAAGCGATGCAGGACTTGCGCCGCATTCTCGAGGGCCGCGACGCCCTTTACGGACGCGCCGAAATCACCATAGACACCGCCGCCAAAGCGGTCGAAAAAAGCCTGCGGGAGTTGAAGCGGGCCGTCACCAAGCAACTGGAGGAACAAGCCGCATGAACACCGCCACCGATTCGACCAGCCTTGCCGCAGCCGTTGCGCTCACTTTTGACACCCATCCGGACCGCTACGCCCACTGGAAGCTGTCCTTCGACAGCGAAACGGCAACGCTGGCCATGGATGTCAACGAAGACAAGGGCCTCAAGCCCGGCTACAAGCTCAAGCTCAATTCCTACGACCTTGGCGTGGACATCGAACTCTATGACGCGCTCAACCGCATTCGTTTCGAACACCCGGAAGTCAAGGTGGTGGTGCTCACCAGCGCCAAGGAGCGCATGTTCTGCTCGGGCGCGAACATTTACATGCTGGGCCTTTCGACCCACGGCTGGAAGGTCAACTTCTGCAAGTTCACCAACGAGACGCGCAACGGCATAGAGGATTCGAGTCGCGACGGTGGCTTGAAATTTCTCGCCGCGGTCAACGGCGCCTGCGCCGGCGGCGGCTACGAGCTCGCCCTCGCCTGCGACGAAATCCTGATGATCGACGACCGCTCCTCGGCGGTGAGCCTGCCCGAGGTGCCACTGCTGGGGGTGCTGCCGGGCACCGGCGGACTCACCCGCCTCATCGACAAGCGCAAGGTCAGGCGCGACCTCGCCGATGTGTTCTGCACCACCACCGAAGGCGTGCGCGCCGAACGCGCGAAACAATGGAAACTCGTCGATCACGTCGCCAAGCCGCAAGTGTTCAAGGATGCGGTAAAACAACACGCGGCAAAACTGGCGCGCCACAGCGGCCGCCCGGGCAGCGGCAAGGGCGTGGTACTGGCGCCGGTGAACCGCCGCGCCGATGCCGCCGGCTATCACTACAACCATGTCGATGTTGCCATGGACAGCGCGGCACGCACCGCGACACTCACCGTTTCGGCACCGGCAGACGCCGGTCCGCAGGACCTGCCCGGTATCCACACGGCCGGCGCAAGCTGGTGGCCGCTCGCCATGGCGCGCGAACTCGATGACGCCATCCTGATGCTGCGCGCCAATCATGCCGACATCGGCACCTGGCTACTCAAAACGCGCGGTGACGCAGCGGTGGCCCTTGCCATCGACGCCACGCTGCAGCAACACGCGGCCGACTGGCTGGTCAAGGAAACCACGGCGCTGTTGCGCCGTACCCTCGCCCGCCTTGATGTGTCCTCGCGCACCCTGTTCGCCATCATCGACCAGGGCTCCTGCTTTGCCGGCACACTGGCCGAGTTGGCCTTTGCCGCCGACCGCAGCTACATGCTCGCCTTGCCCGACGACAGCACCGGCGCCCCGGCAATCACCTTGTCTGAGATGAATTTCGGCACTTACCCCGAGGTCAACCAACTCAGCCGCCTGGAAACGCGCTTTTGTGGCGATGCCGCCGCCGTGGCGGCGCTTGCCGGCCAAACCTGCCGGCCCATCGCCGCGACCGAAGCAGAGGACCTCGGCCTTGTCACCTATGCACCCGACGAACTCGACTGGGAGGAAGAGGTGCGCATCGCCGTTGAAGAACGCGCCAGCCTCTCACCGGACGCCCTCACCGGCATGGAAGCCTCGCTGCGCTTTGGTGGTGCCGAGACCATGGAGACACGCATATTCGGCCGCCTGTCGGCCTGGCAGAACTGGATTTTCATCCGCCCCAATGCCGTCGGCGAAGCCGGCGCGCTCAAGGTCTTCGGTACGGGCAGCAAAGCGAAATTCAACTGGGAAAGAATTTAATCATGGCCATCAATTATTCCGAACGTATTCCCAACAACGTTAATCTTTCCAACGATAAAACGCTGCAGAGGGCGCTCGAGCACTGGCAGCCGGCGTTTCTTGACTGGTGGCGCGACATGGGGCCGCATGACTTTGCCTCCTCCGACGTGTACCTGCGCACCGCAGTGGGCGTCGACGCCGAGGGCTGGGCGCAGTATGGCGCGGTGAAAATGCCCGACTACCGCTGGGGCATATTCCTTGCCGACCAGGTCGAGAACCGCAGCATCGGTTTTGGCGATTCTTTCGGCAAGCCGGTGTGGCAGCAGGTGCCGGGTGAATACCGTTCGCAGTTCCGCCGCATCATCGTCACCCAGGGCGACACCGAACCGGCCTCGGTCGAGCAGCAACACCTGCTCGGCCACAGCTGCCCTTCGCTCTACGACCTGCGCAACCTGTTCCAGGTCAACGTTGAGGAAGGCCGCCATTTGTGGGCGATGGTCTACCTGCTGCACGCCTACTTCGGTCGCGACGGCCGCGAGGAGGCCGAGGAATTGCTGATGCGCCACTCGGGCGATGTCGACAAGCCGCGCATCCTCGGCACCTTTAACGAGCCCATTTCCGACTGGCTGTCGTTTTACTGCTTCACCTATTTCACCGACCGCGACGGCAAGTTCCAGCTGAAAAGCCTCGCCGAGTCGGCCTTTGACCCGTTGTCGCGCACCTGCCGCTTCATGCTCACCGAGGAAGCGCACCACATGTTCGTCGGTGAAACCGGTATCGGCCGCGTCGTCAGGCGCACCCTCGAAGTGATGAAGGAACTGGGCACCGACGACCCGGCGGCGATACGCCGCGCCGGCGCCATCGACCTGCCGCTGCTGCAAAAATACCTCAACTTCTGGTTCACCTCCTCGCTCGACTTGTTCGGTTCCGAGGTGTCCTCGAATGCCGCAACTTCATTTGCCAGCGGCATCAAGGGCCGGCCGGACGAGTCCAACTATTCCGACCACCTGTGCACCGACAGCAGCTTCGAGGTTGAAGGCCCCAAGGGTAAGGAAACAGTGGCCATGCGCAACGCCATGAACGAGGTGACGCGCATCGCCTATGTCAAGGATTGCGAAATCGGCGTCAAGCGCTGGAACATGCAGATCAAGCGCGCCGGTTACGATGTTGCGCTAACCCTGCCCTCGACGCGCTTTCGCCGCGGCATCGGCGTCTGGGCCAACGTGCCGACCACGCCGGAGGGCAAAATCATCCGTCGCGAGGAATTCGACAAGTCCATCGGCGACTGGATACCCACCGAGGCCGATCGTGAATATGTAAAAAGCCTGATGCAACGCGTCACCGCGCCGGGAAAAATGGCCGGCTGGGTGGCACCGCCCGATCGCGGCATTAACAACCTCGCGGTTGACTACGAATACGTCCGGCTGAACTGAGCGGCACGCCACCAATGACCACGCCGAGCCCCGCATTACCACCATCCGGGGGGCTGGCACTGTGGAACCTGGGCTTTCGTCCTTTCTACCTTCTCGCCGGCGCATTGGCGGCGCTTGGCATGCTCGGCTGGGTGGCGCAATTGGCCGGCTGGCTTGGCGCCCACACCTATGTGCGCGGCCCGTTGTGGCATGCGCATGAAATGATTTTCGGCTATGCCTTTGCCGTGATCGTCGGTTTCCTGTTCACCGCCGCGCGCAACTGGACGGGACAGCCGACACCCACCGGTGCCGCGCTTGCATTGATCGCGGCGCTATGGCTCGCCGCCCGCCTGCTGGTGCTGACACCCTGGCCGTGGCCGGCGGCGGCGGTCGATATCGCATTTGCGCTGGCCGCCGCCGCCGGTCTCGCCCGGCCCTTGCTCGCGGCAAAAAACCGGCGCAATTATTTTTTTGTCGCGCTGCTGCTTGCTCTGGGTGCGGCCAATCTTGCCTTTCATCTCGCCATGGCCGGGCTCGCCACCTTCCCGGTGCAACGCGCACTGCAATTCGGCCTCGACCTGGTGTTATTCATCATGGTGCTGATGGGCGGCCGCGTCATTCCGATGTTCACTGCCAACGGCATCCCCGGCAGCAAGCCTGAGCGCCTGGCTTGGCTGGAGCGCAGTGCCATCGGCAGCGTGCTGGCATTGCTTGCAGTCGATGCACTTGGCGCACCGCCGGCAGTGGTGGGCGCCATCGCCGCCTTTGCCGCCCTCGGCAATGCGGCGCGGCTCGCCTTGTGGCAACCGTGGCGCACCCTCAGCCGGCCCATCGTCTGGATCCTGCACGCCTCTTATGCCTGGATTGCACTAAGCCTGCTGCTGCGTGCGCTGGCCGTGTTCGAAATCGTGCCGGACAACCTCGCCACCCATGCCTTCACCGTTGGTGCTGTCGGTGGACTGACCCTGGGCATGATGACGCGCACCGCGCGCGGCCACAGCGGGTTGCGCCTGGAGCCCGGCCGGCTGGAAATCGCCGCCTACCTGTTGCTGCAGCTTGCCGCCCTCACACGCGTGTTTGTGCTACTGCTGCTGCCGGGGCAATACCTTAACGCAGTGATCGCTTCGGGTCTTTTCTGGAGTCTCGCCTTCACGCTGTTTGTCGTGAAATTTTCGCCTATCCTGCTGCATCCGCGCCTGGACGGACGCGAAGGTTGAAATGGGATATGGCTGGAGAACCGCTATGGGCGCGGGTTTCCAGTCGTTTCACTCCCGATCAGGCGGCCAATTTTGCGCGCGCGTAGTCGAACGGGAGCGGCTTGCACTTGCCGGCAAGGATTTCCCCAAGCCGTGCGCCGGCCAGCGGTTTGCCAAATTGTGCATTGCGCATCAGGATGCGGCCCTTTAGCTGCTCGACCGACATCTCCATCATCAGCTTCCAATCGGCGTCGCCGAGCCCCTCACTGTCCAGGCCGACCACACCCTTCAGCATGTGGCCGAATTCATCGTCATAGACACGTGTGCAGGCTTCGGCGATGGCACGATCGGCTTTTTCGTGCCCCGGCGTCGGCCGGTCGCGAAGCTTCATTCCCTCGGAGAACAATGTGCAATAACCGCCCTCGGTAAAGCGCAGCGCGCGGTGGCCGAGCTTGCCGTACCGCTCGCCATGGCTGTTGCGCAGCGCAGTCAGCGCGTCATCCTCGGCGCGACCGGGCATGCGGTTGTCTTCGCGCCAGGTGTAGAGCGCGGCCGGGTTGATTTTTTCCTCGCCCGGCAGTGCCAGTGCGTCATAGGCGTCGGCAAAGGCGCAGTAATGCGCAAACTCGGCCCACAGGCCTTCGGCGATATCGAGCACCTCGTGGCGGTCGACGCCGGTGTCGATTTTCGGGAACATTTCGGTGAGCTGTTCCAGCGGACCGAGAAAAAGGCCTTTTTTCTTGCCGTCGGTGCTGGCGCCCCAGACTTCCTTGAAGCATTGCAGCGCCAGCCAGGCGCGGTCGGTCTCGCGCGTGCGCTTGTCCCAGCGCCAGTAGGTGGTGAAGACCTCCGCCTCGCCGGCCCAGTAGGGTGCGGCGACGTCGATCAGGCGGTTGAGTTGGCTGCTCGCTTTCATGAAAATGATCCCTGAAAATTAAGACATTGTGTCATTGCGAGGAACAAAGCGACGAAGCAATCTTGCAGCGTTATGAGCGAACTCGCAAGCACGACAAGATTGCTTCGCTGCGCTCACAATGATCAGATAGCCTAATCGACCTTGGCGCCCGAGTCCTTCACCGCCTTGGCGTAGCGCTCGAGGTTGCGCTTCATCATTTCGCCGTAGGCTTCGGGCGTGTTGCCCACCGGCACCGCGCCCAGGGTCGTCAGGCGTTGCACCGTGTCCGGGTGCTTCACCGCCTTGGCCACCTCAGCGGCGAGTTTGGCAATCACCGGGCGCGGCGTGCCGGCCGGCGCAAGCAGGCCGATCTCGGAAACGAAGTCGTAGCCTGGAATGGTTTCGGACACGGCCGGCACCTCGGGCGCGAGCGGCGAGCGGGCGAGCGAAGTAACGGCAATCAGTTTGGCCTTGCCCGCCTTGACATGCGGCCCGACGGCGGCCAGCGCGGTCACCAGCATGGTCAGTTCGCCGCCGATGAAGGCCGGCACCGACTGGCCCGAGCCCTTGTAAGGCACATGCACGATATCGATGCCGAGGGCCCCCTTGAAGGATTCCATCAGGATGTGGTGCAGGCTGCCAATGCCGGCCGAGCCGTAAGTCAGCTTGCCCGGCGCCGCCTTGGCCGCGGCCACCAGTTCGGCCACCGAATTGATCTGCGCCGAGGGCTGCACCACCAGGAACAAGGGGATGGTGGCGATCAGGCTGATCGGCGCGAAATCCCTCGCCGGATCGTAGGGCAGCTTGGCGAACATGTAGGGGTTGATGGCGGTCTGCGGCACATCCGGCACCAGCAGGGTGTAGCCATCAGGCGCCGCCTTGGCCACCGATTCGCTGGCCGAAATGCCGCCGGCACCGGGCCGGTTCTCGACAATGAATTGCTGCCCCATCGACTCGGCAAGGCGCTGGCCGATGACACGCGCAAACACATCGGGTGCGCCGCCCGCCGCATAAGGCACGATCAGGCGCACCGGCCGGTTGGGGTAGTCCTGGGCCCGGGCCACGCCCGTCAGCGCCAGCAAAGCGACCAGGATCGCAACAATTGTTCTCACCTGCTTCTCCTTCGAATCAATCGGCAAAAGCGCGCCACTGCTACTCTATCTTGCCGATCTTGCGCACCACCTCGATCAGGCGCTTGGCGTCGTCGTCCCAGTATTTCTTGAATTCCGGCGCATCCATGTAAACGATCGGCGTTTCAATCCGCGCCATTGCCGTCTTGAACTCCGGGTCCTCGGCGGTCTGGCGCACGGCGTCGCGCAGCGTCTTCATCACCGCCTCGGGCGTGCCCGCCGGCGCAAACAAGCCGGACCAGATGTTGTACTCGACGTTGTAACCGAGTTCCTTCAGCGTCGGCACATCGGGCAGCGAAACGATGCGTTTGCCGCCCCAGCTGGCAAGGGCGCGCAGCTTGCCCGCCTTGATTTGCGCGATCGCCACCGACGGTCCCAGCAATCCGGCATCGACCTGCCCACCCAGCAGCGCGTTAAGCGCCGGGCCGCCGCCCGCGTAGGGGATGTGCTTCATCTTGATGCCCGCGGCATTGGCGAACATCTCGGTGGCGACGTGGTAGGTACCGTAGTTTCCCGATGAAGAATAATTGATCGCATCGGGGCGCTTTTTCGCATCATCGACGAGGTCCTTGAGGGTTTTGTAAGGGCTGTCGGCGCGCACCATCAGGATGGTCGGGTCGGCCGAGAGCAGCGCAATCGGTGCCAGTTGCGACAACTCGAACGCCGCCGCCCTGCCGGCGACACGGTCGGCCTCGGGGTTGGTCGACACGCTGGCCAGGGCCATCAGCAAGGTGTAGCCGTCGGGCTTGGCCGTGGCCACGGCCGCAGCGCCGATGGCACCACCGGCGCCGGGACGATTGACGATGACCACCGGCTGCTTGAGCAGCTTGGCCATGATGATGGACGCCGGGCGCCCGGTCAGCTCGGCCACCCCGCCCGGCGGGAAGGGAATAATCATGGTGATGGGTTTGGACGGAAAGGCGTCCTGGGCCAGCAGCGGCGTCGCCGGCGCGACAAGCATGAGGCCGGCGAGCAAGGCGAAGGGAATGGCGGATTTCATGGTTCTCTCCTCGGGGTGATGCACATTGTTGTTTTTCGCCATGCTAGCGCGCTTTGGCCCAGACTGCAGTGTTCGTAGCAGGAAGCGATGCAGGCTATCATAACGGCCGTGCACCCCCGTCCCATTTCGCCTCAATGAAAATCACCCGCGTCTCCGCCACACCGCTGGACATTCCCGCCCGCGTGCAGCTGGCGGGCGTGGACAAGACCACGTCATTGTCGGTGTGCCTGGTCGAGATCGAGACTGACAGCGGCCTCATCGGCCACGGCTTTACCGCCATCACCGAAGAAGAAGTCATCGCTGCTATCGTGCGCGAAATCGCCGGGCCGGCGCTGGTTGGTGAGGATCCCCTTGCCACTGAACGCCTGTGGGAGAAACTCTACTGGCTGCTGTCGCCGCGCGGCCAGACCGGCTACGCCAGCCACGCCATTGCCGCACTCGACATCGCACTGTGGGACCTCAAGGGCAAGGCCCTGGGCATGCCGGTGTGGAAGCTGCTAGGCGGGGCGCGCAACAAGGTTCCCGTCTACACCACCTTCGGATTTGCCGTGTTCGACCGCGAGCAACTGGCCGCGGCGGCACAGCACTGGGTTGCGCTCGGACACAAGCGACTGAAAATGGTCGTTGGCCACCACGCGCTGCAACGGCGCGACGAGCCGCGCCCGTTGGCCGGGGTGATCGCCGAGGACGCGCGGCGCGTGCGCGCGGTGCGCGAAGCGGTCGGACCGGAGGTGCAGCTCTTTATCGATGCCAATTGCAGCCTCGACTTGTTTCACGCGCAGACACTGGCGCGCAGCATTGCCGATTGTGACGTGACGTTTTTCGAGGAACCTGTCACGCAAAACGACGTGCGGCAAATGGCCGAATTGCGCCGCAGCACCGGCACGCGCGTCGCCGCCGGGCAGAACGAGGGTCTCGCCTTTCGCTTTCGCGACATGCTGCTCGCCAAAGCGGTGGACGTGCTGCAGCCGAACGTCGCGATCAGCGGCGGTTACAGCCAGTGCGTGAAAATCGCCGGCATGGCATCGGCGTTCAATGTAAGCATTGCGAACGGCGGCGCCTGGCCGCACCACAACATGCACCTGCACGCCGGCCTTGCCAACGGCGGCCTGGTTGAATATCACTATGTTGCAGTGCTGGTCACTGAACAGATTTTCGAGGGCCTCGCCAAGCCCGTGGACGGCTATTTGCACCTGCCTGAAACGCCGGGGCTGGGCTTCACGCCGCGCACCGACGTGGTGAAAGAGCTGGCCAAACGGCCGACTTCGCACGGCAAGGGCAAGGCCTGAGCAGGCCCGGACAAGGGAGAAGGAGACCATGATGAATACCAACGCCGCGCGCTTTCGCCGGTTTGTCACCGCCCTCGATGCCCTGGTCGGCGCGGGACACCACGAAGCGCGCATTCTCGACGACGGCGAAAAGCTGTTGCGTGATCTTGTCACCCACGATGACTGGCTGCCCGACGAATTTGCCAGGCCCGAGCCCGGCACTTACCGCCAGTACCTTTTGTACTGCGATCCGCGCGAGCGCTTTTCCATCGCCAGTTTTGTCTGGGCGCCGGGCGCCGGCACACCGGTGCACGACCACACCGTCTGGGGCCTTGTCGGCGTGATGCGCGGCGCGGAGTTGTGCCGCGAATATGCCGTACCGCAGGCGGGCAAGGCGATGCTGCCGATGCAAGTACAAGGCGAACATAAAGTCGGCCCTGGCGGTGTTGATCGCGTGTCGCCGACCGTAGGCGACATCCACACCGTGTCCAACGCCCTCGCCGACAAGGTTTCGGTCAGCATCCATGTTTATGGCGCCAATATCGGCGCGGTCAGCCGCCATGTGTTTGATGCGGCGACCGGCGCGGCCAAGCCCTTTGTATCCGGCTACCACAACAGCGTGCTGCCCAACTTCTGGGACCGCTCGACCGAGGTGCGCGCCGCACTTAAGGGAACGGCATGAGTACCCTGATCGTCCAGCGCGACGGCCCGCTCACCCGCCTAACCCTCAACCGTCCCGACAAAGCCAATGCCCTGGACGCCGCGCTGGTCGAAGCCTTGCTCGGCGCCGTTACGATCGCGCACAGCGACGGCACACGCCTGCTGGTGCTCGATGCCAACGGCAGGAACTTCAGCGCCGGCTTTGATTTTGGCGGTTATGAAACGCAAAGCGAGGGCGACCTCCTGCAGCGCTTTGTGCGCATCGAACAATTGCTGCAGGCGGTGTATCACGCCCCCTTTGCCACCCTCGCCCTCGCGCAAGGCCGCAACTTTGGCGCCGGGGCCGACTTGTTTCTCGCCGCATCCTTGCGCATCTGCACCGCCGACAGCAGCTTTCGCATGCCCGGCCTGCGATTTGGCCTGCAACTGGGCACGCGGCGGCTTGCCGCGCGCATCGGCGACGAGGCGGCGCGCGCGCTACTGGCCGACAGCCTGGTCATTGACGCCGAAGAGGCCCTCGACCTGGGCTTTGCCAGCGAACTGGTCAAGGCCACCGACTGGGCCGGGCTTGCCGGCGACGTGCTGCAATCGGCCCTGCTGCTCTCGCCCGAGGCGGCCACCAGGTTGCACGCCGCAACACTGCGCGACACGCGTGCGCTGGACATGGCCGACCTCGTCGCCTCGGCGGCCGCGCCTGGCATCAAGGCGCGCATCGCGCAGTTTCGCGAAAAAGCCTGAGCCGTGGAACACTTCACGGCAAACCCGGTCTGACTGGCATGCGCATCTTCCTGCTCGCCCTGCTGTTGTGCCTGCCTGCTTCGGCGGCATGGTCGCAACCCGTCGTCGCATCAGGCTCCCAGCCCGTGCGCGTCATGGCAGCGGCGCATCTGCTGGCCGAATTGCGTAATGGCGGTTACGTGCTTTATTTCCGTCATTTCGCCACGGATTTTTCGCAGAACGACGAAAAAATGCGCGACTTCGACGATTGCGCCAACCAGCGCCTGCTCACCGACCGCGGCCGCAGTGATGCGCGCCGCGTTGGCGCCACCATGCGCGAACTCAAAATCCCGGTCGGACGCGTCCTCGCCAGCCCTTACTGCCGCACTGTCGAAACCGCACAACTGTTGTTCGGACGCGCGGAAAAAATGAACGAGGTGCGCGGCGGCCCCGCCGCCTCGGGTGATCCGGAACGCTATGCCGGACTGCGCACGCTGATGAGCACCCGACCCGAGGCCAACCTGGTCATTTCCAGCCATGGCAACCCCTTCCAGGCGGTCGCCGGGCCGCCCTACCTCGCCGAAGGCGAAATGGCGGTGATCAAGCCGCTGGGGGATCGCTTTGAAATCACCGCCCGCGTGCGCATTGATGACTGGAATGGACTGGCTGCCGCGGGGAAACGTTGGGCGAGTGGCACTTACTTAAGCTCTTTACCCCGCTGATTATCGTCATCCCCGCGAAAGCGGGGATCCATGGGGTTGAGTTCGTACCTAAGCGACGAACCCCATGGATTCCGGGTTCCGCTACGCGGCCCCGGAATGACGGGGTTTGCTTAAGTAAGCGCCATTCTTGCCAGTGGCGGGTTTCCAGCCATTGCACTGCTTCGTTTCAGCCCGCCCCAAGCGGGTCGGCGAAACGCGGGTCCACCGGGATGCGGTAGCCGTTGGCAAGGCGGTTGGTCTGGTTGGCCACGCCCACCACCGCCATCAATTCGCCGAATTGCTCGCGGCTCATGCCCTTGGCGACGGCGCCGGCGGTGTGCGAATGAATGCAGTATTCGCAGTTGTTGGTGACGCTGACGGCGATGTAGATAAGTTCCTTGGTCAGCGGATCGATGGCCCCCGGGCCCATCACCTGCTTTACGTCGGCCCAGGTCCGCGCCAGGGTGGGCGGATGGCTGGCCAGGGCCTTCCAGAAATTATTGATGAAGTCCGACTGTCGCGTGGCGCGGATATCGTCATAGACCGCTTTGACCTCGGCCGTCGCAGCTTCGTATTCAATCAGGTTCACCATCGTGGTGCGCTCCTTCTCAGGGTGGGCGGCCATTCCATCATGCCGCCCGCAACTATAGTAGCCGGTGGCAGTTCGCGGCAACCATATGCGGCGATATAACAAAATAGGGCAAAATCACGAAAGTTTCGGGGGCCAAATCCGACCAAGGAGTTCACCCTCACGCAAAGGAGCAGTCGCATGGACAACAAGACCGCAGCCAGAATCGTCAAAACCGACGCCGAATGGAAAAAAGAACTCACACCCGAGCAGTTTGAAGTTGCACGCAAGCACGGCACCGAAGCGGCCTTCAGTGGTGAATACCACGACACAAAGGATGCGGGCATGTATCGCTGCGTCTGTTGCGGCGCCGAGTTGTTCAGCTCCGCACACAAGTTCGACTCGGGCACCGGCTGGCCGAGCTACTGGCAACCGGCCGACCCGGCCAGGGTCGAGACAACGACGGATCGCAAGTTTTTCATGACCCGCACCGAAGTGCATTGCGCCGCCTGCGAAGCGCACCTTGGCCACGTCTTTGAGGACGGCCCCAAACCGACCGGCCTGCGCTATTGCATCAATTCGGCCTCGCTCAAGTTCGACAAATCAGGCGGATAAGCAGATAAACGGCAGATTCTGGCCGAGCAGCGGCCTGCCCGGGCTCGGCGAACGGCTATAATGTCCGCCCATGAAATTCCTCTTTGACCTGTTCCCGGTAATCCTGTTTTTCATCGCCTTCAAGTTCGCCGGCATTTACGTGGCGACCGGGGTGGCCATCGCCGCGACCTTCGGCCAGGTCGGCTGGCTCAAGCTGCGCGGCAAGAAGGTCGACACCATGCTCTGGGTCAGCCTTGCCATCATTGTGGTGTTCGGCGGCGCCACGCTGTTCCTGCACGATGAGACCTTCATCAAGTGGAAACCCACCGTGCTGTACTGGCTGTTCGCGCTGGTTCTGTCGGCCGGTCAGCTGGTGTTCAAACGCAACCTGATGCGCTCCATCATGGGCGCCCAGTTGCAACTGCCCGATGCAGCCTGGTCGCGCCTGCTGTGGAGCTGGACCGGCTTTTTTGCCGTCATGGGCGTGCTCAACCTGTACGTCGCATTCAACTATTCCACCGACGACTGGGTGACTTTCAAGCTTTTCGGCGGCATGGGCCTGATGCTGGTGTTTGTCATCGCCCAGGCCATGTTCCTCGCCAAGTACATGCAGCAGGAAGAACCCAAATAATGACGCCGACATCAAACCAGGATATTCCGGCTGCCATAGAGCTGCGCCTCGGCGCCCTCGCCCCCGAACGGCTGGAGCTGCTGGACGAAAGCGGCCTGCACGTCGGCCACGCCGGCGCGCAGGGCGGTGGCGGCCACTACCGCCTGACCATTGTCTCGCCGCAGTTCACCGGCAAGACCACCCTCGCCCGCCATCGCATGGTGTACGATGCGCTCGGGCCGATGATGCAACAGCAAATCCATGCGCTCGCCATCATGGCGGTCGCGCCCCACGAACTCAATTCAACCCGGAAGGAAATACCATGAACGCCCCGTCCCGCCTGCTGCTGCTGCTGCTGTTCGGCGCCATCGCTTCCACCCCCGTCGCCGCACAGACGGCCGCCCCCGCCGCCAAAGCAGCCCCGGCCGCCAAGGCGGCCCCGGGCTCCGCATCAGGCTCGACCAAGATTGCCACCGTCAACGGCGTCGCCATCCCGAAGTCAAGCGTCGATGCCATCATCAAGGAGCGCGCCGCGCAAGGCATGCCCGACAACGAGGAAATGCGCAAGGCCGTCCGTGACGAGCTGATCAACCGTGAAATCATCGTCCAGGAAGCCACGCGCCGCGGCATGACCAAGAGCGCGGACATCCAGAGCCAGATCGACATGGCACGCCAGGCCGTGATCGTGCGCGCCTACCTGCAGGACTTCGTCAAGGACCACCCCATCACCGAGGAAACGGTCAAGGCCGAATATGAAAAGGTCAAGGCGCAGATGGGCAGCAAGGAGTACAAGGCGCGCCACATCCTGGTGGAGAAGGACACCGAGGCGAAAGAAATCGTCGTCAAGCTGAAAAAAGGCGAGAAATTCGAGGAACTGGCCAAGGTCTCCAAGGACCCCGGCTCCAAGGACCGCGGTGGCGACCTCGACTGGAACACCCCGGCGAGCTACGTCAAGCCCTTCTCCGACGCCCTGGTCAAACTGGAAAAAGGCAAATACACCGAAGTCCCGGTGCAGACCCAGTTCGGCTTCCATGTCATTCAGCTCGACGACGTGCGCGACGTAAAATTCCCGTCCATGGACGAAGTCAAGGCCGGCCTGCAGCAACGCCTGCAGCAGCAGCAGCTCGAGAAAGTCGTGAGCGACCTGCGCGCCAAGGCGAAGATCGAATAAACACCGGTACTGTGCGGCATTAAAAAACCGGGGCTTGCCCCGGTTTTTTTATTGCAACACGCGCCGACCTAGTCGATGCGCGCCCCGGACAAACGGATCACCTGCGCCCAGCGATCAATCTCCGCAGAGATATAAACGCCCGACTGCTCCGGCGTCAGTGCGATCGGCTCCATGCCCATGCCAAGCAGCTTGTCCCGCAGGTCGGGCGAAGTGAGCGCCTTGGTGATCTCAGCATTCAGTTTCAGCACGATGGCACGCGGCGTATTGGCCGGCGCCAGCACCCCGTACCAGGCTTTCAGGTCGAAAGTCGCCAGGCCCTGCTGCGCCAGCGGCAGCACATCGGGCAGCGCCGGCGAGGGCTGGGCCGAGGTCACCGCCAGTGCGCGCAACTTGCCCGCCTTGATGTGGGTGATCGCCGTGGGGATATCGACAAAACTCATGGTGATCTGCCCGCCAAGCAAATCGGTCATCGCCGCCGCACTGCCCTTGTAGGGTATGTGGATCATGTCGATGCCGGCGAGGCTTTTGAACAATTCACCGGAAAGGTGTTGCGAGGTGCCGGTACCGGCGGAGCCGAAGCTCAGCTTGCCTGGCTGGGCCTTGCCAAGGGCGATCAACTCCTTCACGCTGTTGGCCGGTACCGCCGCGTTTACTACCAGCACGTTTTTCTGCACTACCGACACCGATACAGGAGTGAAGTCCTTGATGGCGTCAAAAGGCATGCGTGTGCCGTAAAGGCTCGGATTGATGCCGTGGGTGGCGCTCGAACCCATCACCAGGATATAGCCGTCGGGTGCGCTCTTTGCGACAAAATCGGCGCCGATATTGCCACCGGCGCCGGTGCGGTTCTCGACAAGAACGTTCTGCCCCATCGATTCGGTCATTTTTTGCGCCAGGTTGCGCGCCAACTGGTCGAGCGCCCCGCCGGCGCCAAACGGATTGACAATGATGATGGGCTTTACCGGATAGGCCTGCGCCATCGCCGCAAGGGGCGTCATCAACAAAGCGGCCAGCGACACGGCCGCAACCAGCGGTGCGAGTATCTTTTTCATGTTCCGTTCTCCTTGGGACTTTTCATGATTTTAGAATGATCAGCGCGTCGACCGCCTTTGCCCCCTGACCGCGGGGCAGCACGACAAAGGGGTTGATTTCTATTTCGAGGATGCTGCCGGCCCGCTCGAAGGCATACTCGGACAGCCTCACCAGGGCGTCCACCAGCGCCTCAATATCCGCTGCCGGCCGCCCGCGAAAACCTTGCAACAGGCGCCCGGCCAGCGTCCGCTCTATCAGTGTCCGCGCGCGCGCCGGCGTGCACGGGCACTGCGTGAAGGTCACGTCGCGCAGCAGTTCGACAGTGGTTCCGCCAAGACCGAACATCAGCATCGGACCGAATTGCGCGTCTACGCGCACGCCTATCACTGTTTCCACGCCGCCCTCGAGCATGGGTTCCAGCGTGTAGCCCTCGAATTGCAGTTGCGGGTTGGCGAAGCGCATTGCCGTCGCGGCGGCGAGGACCGCCTCTTCGCTTTGCAGTCGCAACGCCACAAGACCGGCCTCGGTCTTGTGGGCAACGCCGCGCGCAATGCCTTTTAACACCAGCGGGAAACCCATTGTGCGCGCAGCCCCGGCCAGTGCCGCGGCATCTGCCACGAAACGCGGCATCAACACCGGAAACCCGGCGGCCAGCAGCTGCGCCTTGGCTTCGTTTTCATTGACCAAACGGGGCGACGGGAAAGCGGACGCTTGCAGCGCCGCAACGGAGGGAGCATCTGCTGCCGCGGGTGGCGCGGCGCCCAGCGCCGCGGCGATAAGTCGCGCGGCAGCACGCGCGCTGCGCGCAACCGCAATATTGCGTTCATGCGCCGGCGCGAACCCTGCTTCGACCGGCGTTCCCGACATCGACAGGATTACCGCAGGCTTGCCACACTGCGCCAGCACCCCGAGAGCGTCGCCCAGCAACTCGTTGGAGCGCTCGTCGCGCGGCGCACCGACACCGATCCAGGCCACGGCATCGACGTTTTCGTCTGCGGCGGCGATCTCCAGCGCGGCGCGGGCCGCCTCGGTACCGGAGAACACGCTGCTGCCGACGTCAAACGGGTTGGATGCCTGGATGAATGTGTTGCCCAACGCCGCACAACGCTCACCGGTTTGAGCAGCCAGCGCGGGCATTTCCAGCCCTTCACGGCTCAATTCGTCGGCCAGCACCGATGCGCCGCCGCCGGAGAGCGAATACACCAGCACGCGACGACCGGCCGGCCGCGGCATCCGTCCGAGCATGCGCGCGACCGGCAGCAGGTCCTCGGGTTCCTCGACACGCACCACCGACTCTTCGCGGCATACCGCGTCGAACACCGCGTCCGACCCCGCAAGCGCTCCGGTATGCGAGCGCACCGCCTGGCTGCCGGCAGCCGACACGCCGGCCTTGAACACCGCGATGTGCTTGCCCAGCGCACGGGCGCGCCGCGCCAGCGCGACAAATCCCCTCCCGTCCGAGAGGCCTTCTATCATCAGCGCAAGCGTTGCTATTTCGTCGCGTTCAAGCAAATGGGCTGCCGCCTCCTCGAGCGAGACATCGAGCCCGTTGCCTACATGGACAAACGCTTCGACGCCGACGCCGGCATCCTCGCCATTGAGCAGCAGGCCGCCGAGCATGGCACCGCTCTGGCAGACCACGCCTATCGGCCGGCGGTGGCGAAACGCAATGTGCTCAAAGGAACTGTTGTAGGCGACGCAATAGCGCGCCGCGGCGGCCCCGACGCCGATGCAATTGGGCCCGAGCACGCGCATGGACGAAGCGGCGAGCAGCGTTCGCAGGGCCTGCTCGCGGCCGGCACCCTCGGCGCCCGATTCCCCCCAGCCCGAACTGCAGATCACCGCCGCCTTCACGCCGGCGCGCGCACATTGCGCCACCGCCTCCAGCGTGGCCTCCGCCGGCAGCGCAATCACCGCCACATCAACCGGCGCGGACAATGCCGCCACCGCGGGAAGGCAAGGCACGTCGAACAGCGTCGCATGCGCCAGCGCATGCTTGGGATTGATGGCATACAGTTCGCCGGAAAAACCCAGGCGCAGGCAGTGGCGCAAGCCGCGCGAAGCCGGCGCGTTGGCGCGCTCGGACGCGCCGACAAAGGCGATGGAGCGCGGTGCAAACAACACCGACAAATCACCCCGCGCATGCGGCATTGCCGATCCGGACGCGCCGGTTGAAGCCACGGACATGGATGCCACTGCGTTCATTTACATTTTTCCGGCATAGTTGACCTCGAACGCGGCGGTCGGGTCGCTTTGCACGCCGTAAGGCGGGATCGGGTAACGGATGCCGCGCGCGGCGAGCCAGTCGAGGCCGCGCACCACTTCTTCCAGATGCTCCATGCGCAGCGCGACCAGCAACTCATCATCCTGCACGCCGCCAAAACGGCGTTCGGCAAAGCACGGGATGGCCACGCTCGGCTCGCCGGTGGCCAGGCCGCGGCCCCAGGAATCGGCGCAGGCCGTCTCGCCGGTGACGGTGAAATCACACCTCACATAGTTGCGGTGCTGCAAGGCGTTGATCAGCAGCATCATCTGCCCGGGTGTGGCGTAGACCAGCACCGAGTCGGGCGGATCCAGCCGCGCCTTGGCCAGCGGCGAAGCCACCACCCCGACGTATTTGCCCGCCGGCACGCGCGGCATTTGCGCCTGGTGTTTTTGCGCACCCTCCACGGTGGCAAACCAGACGTTATGGAACATGCGGCCGTCGAGGTACTTCTCCCCCGGTGCATTAAGGCCCATTACGCCGCCGCAATTGCTGTCCGCCACGACGTTGTCGTGCGTGGCACCCAGCGTCCAGCCCAGCCAGCGCGCCTGGCCGATCAGCTGGCACATGGAAAAACGCACGCCCGGCTTGGGACGGCGCAGGCCGTCCACCGCATCCATGGCCGCCTGCGTCTCGAACAGCTTGAGCGCCAGCGGATCACTGCGCAGGCGCAGGCCCTTGCACAGCGCGGCGGAAACAGCTTCGTAATCGTGTGCCGCCATCGCTACTTCACCGCGACCTTGAACGACACCTGGCCCCAGCTGCCGTTGCAAAAACCCGCGTCCTGGCAACTGAAATGGTTGAACCACATTTCATTCGGATCGAGCCCCGAGGCAATGCGGTCGTGCGCCATGGCGGCGTGTATGGTCATCGGCGCCACGGCATAGATGCACACATTGCACGATTTGACCACGCCGGCGGCGCTGACCTCGATGGTGTCGCCCAGCTTGAAACCGGCGGCGCACCCGTGGCTTGCCACCACCGTCGCGACAATGGTCTTGCGGTTGGCCTCGGGCAGGGCTTCGGCGGCGCGGCGCTTGCGCTCGTCGGACTTGAAGGCGGCGAGTTCCTCGTCGGTGTAGCCGAGACTTTTCTGGAACTTGTCCCAATTGAAGGGTTTTGCCGCCGGCTTGGCGTCGGGTGTGTCAGACATGCTGCCTCCTCGTCCGTATGGATGATGCCCGGTGATTCAATAACCCCGCGCGAGCAGGGACTTCACATAATCGGTCTGGCCGGCGCGCACCTTGGCCGCGGCCTCCGCGCCCAGCCACGCCGCCAGGTCGACCGCCTCAAAACGGCCGCGCGCATAGCGTTCGGCCTCCTTGAACGGCGCGGTGGCGTCGATATAGACCTTGCGCCCGGTGCCCGCCGCGTCCCCTTCGGCCAGCATGCCGCTGACCTTGGCCAGGGGCGAGAGCATCAGCCCGTCCTTCATGTCGCCGCGGGTGATCACGGCCCACAGCACGTCATCGGCATTGGTGATGTCGATGTCGTGATCGACGGCGATCACCCAGCCCAGGTCCGAGTGCGCCGACAGCGCGCCAAACGCCAGGTTGTTCTGCAAGCCCTCATCTCGAAAACTCTTGCGGTTGATGCGTAGCACCACGCCGAGGCAGCCGCGCATCGCCTGCAGCACGTGGCAGGTGTCGAATACGCGCGGGCTGATTCGCCGGCAGGCGTCAAACACCGACGCTTCGGCCGGCATCGCCATCAGGTTGGTGGTCTCGGCATTGACCGCCAGCGGAAACCAGTAAACATAGTTGTTACGATGGGTGATCGCGGTGACCTTGAATTCCCACACCTTCCAGGCGCGTCCCATATAGCCGCCGGCCTCGGGCATCATGCCCTTAACGCCGTCCTGCCCGGAATCCTCCTCGGACACCAGTTGCGTGGTGTCAATGTAACCCTCGAGCACCAGTTCGGCCTCGCCCAGGGACCAGGCGCCCGGCTGGGTCAGGCTGGGCACGATGGTCACAGGCTCGCCCTGTATCGCACCGGCAAAGCCCAGCTCGTCATAGCCGAAAGGCGTCAGCGTCTGTTGCGTGCCGCCGGCACAGGCCATCAACACCGCCGGGCCCGCGCCGATGTTCACGGTAGCCGGGACCTGCATCTGGCCGGCCTTGCGGTACTTGCGCGCAATCTCGAGCAAATGCCGCCCGGCCTGGATGGTGATGCAGGTGCGGTCCTTGCCCAGCACGCGCATGCGGTGATACGAGCCGTTGAAGGCGCCGGTTTCGGGGTCGCGCACAAAGGCGATGCCGCCGGTAATGACATAACCGGCATCCTCCGTCGTCTGCTGCGTCACCGGCACGGTCTTGAAGATATCGATGTCCGACAGGATGGCGTTGGCCTGGCAGGGGGCGTTGGCGACCTCGACCGAGGGCACCGGCTTGAGCGCCGCATCGGCCAGGTAGCGCGGCAGGTAGGCGGGCTTGACGCCGCACATGCGCGCAATGCTCTCGCGGCTGCCAAAGACGTTCGATATGACCCGCCGCCCCGGATGGCCGGTGACATTGTTGAACAGCACCGCCGGTCCGGAATCGGTGGCATGCGCGACGGCGGCGATTTCCAGGTAGGGGTCTGCGGGCCGCGCGATTTCGAGTAACTCGTCGTGACGGCGCGCCTGTTCAACGAACGCCGTCAGGCTGGTGATGCCTTGCATTGGGGAGTCTCCTCGCTGGCGCCCGCTGCCACGTCGGGCTATTGGCCTGATGCGCTTGTTTTTATTTGTCCGTACAATAGCTGCACTCTAGTCGCGCCGCGTTATTGCGTCAAGCACACGGGGCAACATGCAGGGCAACAGCGGATGAAACCACATCGACCATGAAAGCCACCCCCAGCACAGCCGCCGCCCGCCCCGCCCGCGCCTACCAACCCATCGTCACTGAATTACTGCGCCAGATCGACGCGGGCCGCTACGCGGTGGGCGACCGCCTGCCGACCGAGGCGGCCTTGTGCGAACGCTTTGGCGTCAGCCGCTTCACCGTGCGCGCGGCGCTGGCGCAACTGGAACGGCGCAGCGTCGTCACGCGACGGCCGAAAATCGGCACAGTGGTCAGTGCAAAAACGCCAAAAGCCGAGTACGCCGTCGCGGTGGGCAGCCTGTCGGAGTTGCTGGTATTCCTCGACTCGACGCTGGTGACGCCGCTGCGGGTAAGCGAGATAGCCGCCGACAAGGCCACCGCAGCGGATCTTGGCTGCGCGCAAGGCGAGCGATGGATACGCGTGCAGACCGTGCGCACCCCGGCCGGCGGCAGCGTGCCGATCTCGCTGACCGACTACTACCTGCGGCCGCGCTTCAAGGCCATCGTCCGGCAAATCGGCAAACGCCCCGGTCCGGTGTTTCCCCTGCTAGAGCGGCGCTACAAGGTGGCGATCGCCGCCATCGAGCAGGACATCGGTGCCTGCCTGTTGTCCCCGGCGATGGCGCGCACCCTGGCGGCCAAATCGAACACCGCCGCCCTGCGGGTGATACACCGCATGGTCTCGGCCGACACGGGTGCCTTGTACTGCACGGTGAGCATCTATCCGGCCGAGCGCTTTCGCTACGTACAGGCCTTGAAGCGCTCCGGTTAGGCCCCTCGTGCTGGCGAGCCTCGCCTGCACATCGGCTGGAAACCCGCGCCAGTATTGGCTTTCCAGTCATCACTACCCTAGTCGACCCACCTTCTGGCATTGCGGAACAGCCGCATCCAGGCGCTGTCCTCGCCCCACCCTGCCGGCGTCCAGGACATCTGCATACTGCGGAACACCCTCTCCGGGTGCGGCATCAGCGCGGTAAAGCGGCCGTCGGCGGTGGTCACGCCGGTGAGGCCGCCGGGCGCGCCGTTGGGGTTGTATGGATAGCGCTCGGCAATCTTGCCGTGGTTATCGACAAAGCGTAACGCCGCGATAACGCCGGCAGGGTGGGAAGCCTCGCGGAATACCGCGCGGCCTTCGCCATGCGCGGTCACCACCGGCATGCGACTGCCGGCCATGCCGGCAAAAAACAGCGACGGATTTTCCGGCACCTCGACCATCACCAGCCGCGCCTCGAATTGTTCGGAGCGGTTTTTCACGAACTTGGGCCACATTGCGGCGCCGGGAATGAGTTCGGTCAGGTTGGCCATCATCTGGCAGCCGTTGCAAATGCCCAGTGCAAAGGTATCGGGACGGGCGAAAAACGCACTGAAGTCATCGCGCGCGCGCTGGTTAAAGAGGATGGACTTGGCCCAGCCCTCGCCGCCGCCCAGCACGTCGCCATAGGAAAAACCGCCACAGGCGGCAAAACCGCGAAAGTCGGCGAGCGAACGGCGGCCTGATATGAGGTCGCTCATGTGCACGTCAACCGTGTCAAAACCGGCGCGATCAAAGGCCGCCGCCATTTCGACCTGGCCGTTGACGCCCTGCTCGCGCAGGATGGCGATGCGCGGTCGCGCACCAGTGCCAATAAACGGCGCGGCGATGTCCTCTGCCGGGTCGTAGGCGAGTTTGGCGTGCAGGCCCGGATCAGTGGCATCGAGCACGCCGTCGTACTCCTCTTGGGCGCACTGCGGGTTGTCGCGCAGGCTTTGCATGCGCCAGGTGGTCTCGGACCAGGTGCGCTGCAAATCGATGCGCGACGCGGCGAAAACAGGCCGTGCGTTGCGCAACAGGCGAATCTCATCGCTTTTGTTCGGGCTGCCGATCAAGTGCGCGACCAGCCCCGCCTCGCGCAGTCTGGCAAGAACGGCGTTGCGTTCACCGGCGCGCACCTGCACCACCGCGCCCAGTTCCTCGGTGAACAATGCGGCGAGCATGCGCTCGTCGCTGCGCCCCTGCAAAACACCCGGCGTGCGCTCGCTGCCGTCGACGTCGAGCGCCTGCGCATCGTAGGCAAGCAGGTCAAGGTTCAGCGTCACACCACAATGGCCGGCGAAGGCCATTTCACACACCGTGGCGTAAAGGCCGCCGTCGGAACGGTCGTGATAGGCGAGCAATTTTCCGTCGCTATTGAGCGCCTGTACCGCGGCAAAAAACCGTTGCAGCACGGCGGCATCGTCGACATCGGGCGTGCCATTACCCATCTGGCCATAAACCTGCGCCAGGATGGAACCGCCGAGCCGGTTGCGGCCGGCGGCAAGGTCGATCAGCAGCAATTCGGTGTCGCCGGCCTCAAGCTTTAATTGCGGCGTAAGACTGCGGCGCACATCGCTGCAGGCGGCAAAAGCCGAGATGATCAGCGACACCGGCGAGACCACCTCGCGCGCCTTGCCCTCGGCGTCGTTCCAGGACGTGCGCATCGAAAGGGAATCCTTGCCCACCGGAATGCTCACGCCGATTTCGATACACAGGTCGGCCACGGCACGCACCGTGTCGAACAGCGCCGCGTCCTCGCCCGGATAGGCGGCCGGAGACATCCAGTTGGCCGATAGTTTTACGCCGGACAGTGCGGCGATGGGTGCCGCGGCAATGTTGGTAATGGCCTCGCCCACCGCCATACGGCCCGAAGCCGGCGCATTGATCAGGGCGAGCGGCGTGCGCTCGCCCATGGCCATGGCTTCGCCGGCATAACCGACAAAGCCATACAGCGTCACGGCGCAATCGGCCACCGGCACCTGCCACGGACCGACAAAGGGATCGCGCGAACACAGGCCGCCGACGGTGCGATCGCCTATGGAAATCAAAAAAGTCTTGTCGGCTACAGCAGGGTGGCGCAGCACGCGGCGGCAGGCTTCGTCGAGCGACATGACATCGACATCGAGTGGCGGCAGGCTGCGCACGAGGTGCGTCACATCGCGCGTCATGCGCGGCGGCTTGCCCAGCACTACCTCAAGCGACATGTCGACCGGGGCGTGCGGCTTGTCGCCAAGCTGCGAATCGGACACCAGCAGGCGGTCTTCGGTGGTCGTCTCGCCCAGCACCGCAAACGGGCAGCGCTCGCGTACGCACAGCGCGCGAAAGGCCTCGAGCTTGTCCGGCGCAATCGCCAGCATGTAGCGCTCCTGCGCCTCGTTGCACCAGATCTCGCGCGGCGACATGCCCGACTCCTCGGACGGCGCGGCGCGCAGGTCGACGCGGGCGCCGCGCCCCGAAGAGTGCGCCAACTCGGGCAATGCGTTGGACAGGCCGCCGGCGCCGACATCGTGTATCGACAGGATGGGATTGTCCGCGCCCAGCTGCCAGCAGCGGTCTATGACCTCCTGCGCGCGGCGTTCGATTTCAGCGTTACCGCGCTGCACGGAATCGAAATCGAGGTCTTCGGTATTGGCGCCGGTGTCCATGCTCGATGCCGCGCCGCCGCCCATGCCTATGAGCATGCCCGGGCCGCCCAGTTGCACCAGCAGCGTGCCCGCGGGCAGGCCGAGTTTTTGCACATGCTCGGCGGCGATGTTGCCGATGCCACCGGCGATCATGATCGGCTTGTGATAACCGCGCAGCACGCCGTCCACCTCCATCTCGAAGGTGCGGAAATAACCGTTGAGGTTGGGCCGGCCAAACTCGTTGTTGAAGGACGCCGCGCCGATCGGGCCGTCGAGCATGATCTGCAGTGCCGACGCAATGCGCGCAGGCTTGCCAAAATCCTTTTCCCACGGCTGTTCCGCACCCGGGATGCGCAGGTTGGAAACCGTGAATCCGACCAGCCCGGCCTTGGGTTTGCCGCCGCGCCCAGTGGCGCCCTCGTCGCGGATTTCCCCGCCCGAGCCGGTGGCCGCGCCCGGGAAGGGCGAAATGGCGGTCGGGTGGTTATGCGTCTCGACCTTCATCAGCGTGTGTGTGAGCGCATCGTGATAGCCGTAATTGCCCGCTCCGTCCGGGAAAAATCGCCGGAACTGCGCGCCTTCCATTACCGCCGAGTTGTCCGAGTACGCCACCACCGTGCCTTCGGGATGGGCCTTGTG
>Ga0194061_1000149_pt1 | contig 41428 bp, 29 predicted proteins | sample SepL2221m_MetaG_FD_163423 | JGI IMG/M metagenome (GOLD analysis project Ga0194061, IMG submission 163423) | Anoxic zone freshwater microbial communities from boreal shield lake in IISD Experimental Lakes Area, Ontario, Canada - Sep2016-L224-21m | ecosystem: Environmental > Aquatic > Freshwater >... | reverse complement strand
TCAGGCTTGATTCCGCCGCGTAGAACTCGGCCGTACTCAGCAACTTGCCGCCTGTCTGAGCCCCCGATCCATTGAGATTCCAGATCGCATAGGAACCATCAATGTTCTTGAGGTAGAGATCAAATCCAGCCCCATTGGCCGCAGCGGCGATGGCACTCCAGCCGGCACCTGGGCTGGTGGGCGAGGCATTGATCCCCGCGTAGGTGATCTGAATCGGGCTGCCGCTGCCCACCTGCAGGGCATAGCCGAGTTGGGTGCCGAGGAGGCTGACATTGCCAATAGCAGCAATCAAGCCAATCTGATATGAACCAATCCTGACTGCCTTGACAGCTGGAGCAGTTGCAGGAGCAGCATTACTGTTAACGATATTGACAGAAAGGGAAGCTGGATCTACACCCAAGACGGTTGCTTCCTTTGCCAGATTGTAAGTTGCACCACCTTGGCTACCGTCTGCATAAGCTTGCTTGGAAAGCCCCGCTGTGTTGTAAAGCCGAAATCCAGTGATGGACCACGTACCCGCTGCAAGATAGGGGCTGAGGTTGCTTGAAACTCTTAAGGTGCCGTTCTTGTTGGTGCCTGAGACCAGATTTTCTGGTTTTATGTTGACATAAAGATTCTGGTCATTCGGACCCGAAAGACTAACATATCCCCAATCCGTATCAGCTGCATTGCCCGTATTTGCTAATGATCCTAAGCCTGAGGTATCAGAGAAATCGATCTCGAGCGTGGCTGCTGTTGAACCAGAAGTGACGTCATAACTGGATGAACCAAATCGAATTGCCTTGACAACTGGAGTTGCCGAAGGAACAACATTTCTGTTGAGGATGTTGACCGACAGAGAAGCCGGATCTACACCCAAGACGGTTGCCAGCTTTAACAGATTGGAAGGAGCACCACCTTGGGTGCTGTCTGCATAGGCTTGCTTGGAAAGCCCCGCTGTGTTGTAAAGACGAAATCCAGTGATGGACCACGTACCCGCTGCAAGATAGGGGCTGAGGTTGCTTGAAACTCTTAAGGTGCCGTTCTTGTTGGTGCCTGAGACCAGATTTTCTGGTTTTATGTTGGCATAAAGATTCTGGTCATTCGGACCCGAAAGACTAACATATCCCCAATCCGTATCAGCTGCATTGCCCGTATTTGCTAATGATCCTAAGCCTGAGGTATCAGAGAAATCGATCTCGAGCGTGGCTGCTGTTGAACCAGAAGTGACGTCATAACTGGATGAACCAAATCGAATTGCCTTGACAACTGGAGTTGCCGAAGGAACAACATTTCTGTTGAGGATGTTGACCGACAGAGAAGCCGGATCTACACCCAAGACGGTTGCCAGCTTTAACAGATTGGAAGGAGCACCACCTTGGGTGCTGTCTGCATAGGCTTGCTTGGAAAGCCCCGCTGTGTTGTAAAGCCGAAATCCAGTGATGGACCATGTACCCGCTGCAAGATAGGGGCTGAGGTTGCTTGAAACTCTTAAGGTGCCGTTCTTGTTGGTGCCTGAGACCAAATTTTCTGGTTTTATGTTGACATAAAGATTCTGGTCATTCGGACCCGAAAGACTAACATATCCCCAATCTGTATCAGCTGCATTGCCCGTATTTGCCAATGATCCTAAGCCTGAGGTGTCAGAGAAATCAATGTCAATGGTTGCAAACGTGCTGGCTGACGGATTGCCAATAACGATTGTGGCGGGGTTTATGGAACCTGGAGGAGCATTAAAAACAGAAAGACTATTAATCGCTGGAACATCCGTATCAGCTTTCACAGTTGGCGTGCCTGTGACCTGGAAGCTCAATGTGGCTGGATCGATGCCGATGGACGACAAATAGGCTTGAGCTGCAGCACCGGAAAAAGACTTATAATTACCAGCATTATCAGATAGTGATAATGACGAAACCTGATAAGATCCAATAGAGGTAGATGAAGAAATGACGATTGAGCCGGCAAAGGTTCCGCCTGTTGGACTTCCCGTGATTAAAGAATCAAAAGAGTAAAAATATGCACTGAGATTGTTGCTATAGTTATTCTGGCTGGTAGAGCTTGAGAAACCAATACTTAGGCTGTTGAAACTTGTTGCATCCGTGATAGACGCTTTCAGCAGAAGTGCCTGCGAGCCTGAGCTGATGTCTACAGAATTGGAGGACAATGTAAGCTTCGTGATCGCTGGAACATCCGCATCTGCTTTCACAGATGGAGTGCCCGTGACCTGGAAGCTCAATGTGGCTGGATCGATGCCGATGGACGACAAATAGGCTTGAGCTGCAGCACCGGAAAAAGACTTATAATTACCAGCATTATCAGATAGTGATAATGACGAAACCTGATAAGATCCAATAGAGGTAGATGAAGAAATGACGATTGAGCCGGCAAAGGTTCCGCCTGTTGGACTTCCCGTGATTAAAGAATCAAGAGAGTAAAAATATGCACTAAGATTGTTGCTATAGTTATTCTGGCTGGTAGAGCCTGAGAAACCAATACTTAGGCTGTTGAAACTTGTTGCATCTGTGATAGACGCTTTCAGCAGAAGTGCCTGCGAACCTGAGCTGATGTCTACAGAATTGGAGGACATTGTAAGCTTCGTGATCGCTGGAACATCCGCATCTGCTTTCACAGATGGAGTGCCTGTGACCTGGAAGCTCAATGTGGCTGGATCGATGCCGATGGACGACAAATAGGCTTGAGCTGCAGCACCGGAAAAAGACTTATAATTACCAGCACTATCAGATAGTGATAATGACGAAACCTGATAAGATCCAATAGAGGTAGACGAAGAAATGACGATTGAGCCGGCAAAGGTTCCGCCTGTTGGACTTCCCGTGATTAAAGAATCAAGAGAGTAAAAATATGCACTGAGATTGTTGCTATAGTTATTCTGGCTGGCAGAGCTTGAGAAACCAATACTTAGGCTGTTGAAACTTGTTGCATCCGTGATAGACGCTTTCAGCAGAAGTGCCTGCGAACCTGAGCTGATGTCAACAACAAGAGGAGCTGGAGTTGCCGGTGCCTGAATCAGGCTGATCGTTGCTGATTTCAGAATAGGCACATTGGTATCCACGCTTACCGGTGGAGTTCCAGTTACCTGGAAACTCAAAGTTGCTGGATCAATACCAATAGACGTTAAATAAGCTTTCGCTTCAGCGCCATTTATACCACCAAAAGACTTTGAATTTCCAGCAGTATCATATACGTTAATGGAAGATACTGAATAAGTTCCAATTGCCGTTGAAGCAGCTATCTGCACGCTCCCTGCATAGCTACCGTCTTTTGGCGTACCTGTATATAGGTTATTGCCATATAAGGAAGCATATATGTTCCCGCCGCCGGTGGAATTAGAAAAGTATATATTCAACGAGCTGAAGCCCGTCGCATCGGTGATCGATGCCTTGAGAAGGAGCGATTGTGCTCCTTTGCTGATATTAACCGTATTTGATGAAAGCGATAGCTTTGAAAGCTGTGGCACATTGGTATCCACGCTTACCGGTGGAGTTCCAGTTACCTGGAAACTCAAAGTTGCTGGATCAATACCAATAGACGTTAAATAAGCTTTCGCTTCAGCGCCATTTATACCACCAAAAGACTTTGAATTTCCAGCAGTATCATATACGTTAATGGAAGATACTGAATAAGTTCCAATTGCCGTTGAAGCAGCTATCTGCACGCTCCCTGCATAGCTACCGTCTTTTGGCGTACCTGTATATAGGTTATTGCCATATAAGGAAGCATATATGTTCCCGCCGCCGGTGGAATTAGAAAAGTATATAAGTAACGAGCTGAAGCCAGTCGCATCGGTGATCGATGCCTTGAGAAGGAGCGATTGCGCTCCTGTGCTGATGTCAACAACAAGTGGAGAAATTATTGATGAAGAAGCCATAACAAATAATTTAATTTGTAAAACTTTGAGGAAATTTTGTAGCTTTCTTAAAGACTATATTAGGTTACACTTGCGCGCCTTGCCCCTGAGGGGAGTGGACTTTTTTGCTTCTCTTCTGCCGCGAATAAGCCACACATAATTTCGAGCAGCCTGGTTCCCCTCCTCCTCGAGGCCCAGTCTTCACCAGATGTGCCATCGGAGACGCCGTGGGGGCCCCCAAAAGCCCTACACCGCCACCGCCTCCGGCGGATGCTGGGCCAGCACCTGCTTGAGATACCTGCCCGTATGGCTGGTGGGGTGCTGCGCCACCTCCTCCGGGGTTCCCGTCACCACAATCTCGCCCCCCCGGTTGCCGCCTTCGGGGCCCAGATCGATCAGCCAATCGGAGCAGCGGATCACATCCAGGTTGTGCTCAATCACCACGATCGAATTCCCCTTATCCACCAGCCGCTGCATCACATCCATCAGCTTGTGCACGTCGTAAAAGCTCAGGCCCGTGGTCGGTTCATCGATCAGATAGAGGGTTTTACCCGTGGCCCGTTTGGAGAGCTCCGTGGCCAGCTTCACCCGCTGGGCTTCACCACCGGAGAGGGTGGGGGCCGGCTGGCCCAACTTGATGTAGCCCAACCCCACATCCACCAGGGTGCGCAGCCGCTCGCCCGCCTGCGGGATGGCGGAAAACACATCGGCGGCCTGCTCCACCGTCATCTCCAGCACGTCTGCGATGGTGTGCCCCTTGTAGGCCACCTGCAAGGTTTCCCGGTTGTAGCGGGCCCCCTTGCACACGTCGCATTGCACATACACATCGGGCAGGAAGTTCATCTCAATCACGTTCACCCCCTGGCCGCTGCAGGCCTCACAGCGCCCCCCCTTGACGTTGAAGCTGAACTGACCCACCTGGTAGCCCCGGGCCTTGGCCTCCACCGTGGCGGCGAACACCTGGCGGATCGGATCAAAGGCACCGGTGTAGGTGGCCGGATTCGAACGCGGAGTTCGGCCGATCGGGCTCTGGTCGATCACGATCACCTTGTCCACCGACTGGATCCCCCTGAGCTCATCGAGGCCCGCGGGGAAGGGCACCTTGAGGCCCAGCTTGTGCTCCAGCGCCGGGTGCAACAGCTCGTTGATCAGGGTGCTCTTGCCACTGCCGCTAACCCCGGTGATGCTCACCAGCCGCCCCAGGGGGATCTCCACATCCAGCCCGGAGAGGTTGTTGCGGCGGCAGTTCACCAGGGTGAGCTTGCGGCTGCCGCTGCTGCGGCGCTCAGCCGGGGTGGGGATCGTGCGTCGCCCACTCAGGTAGGCGCCGGTGAGGGAGTCCTCGGCCGCCAGCAAATCATCGATCGATCCCTGGGCCACGATGTGGCCCCCATGCACGCCCGCACCCGGGCCGATGTCGACGACGTAATCGGCGGCGCGGATCGTGTCCTCGTCGTGCTCCACCACGATCAGGGTGTTGCCCAGGTCCCGCAGCTTGACCAGGGTGGCCAGGAGCCGGTCGTTGTCCCGCTGGTGCAGGCCGATGCTGGGTTCATCCAGCACGTAGAGCACGCCGGTGAGACCAGCGCCGATCTGGGTGGCCAGGCGAATCCGCTGGGCCTCGCCGCCGGAGAGGGTCATGGCGGGCCGATCCAGGCTCAGGTAGTCGAGGCCCACATCCAGCAGGAACTTGAGTCGCATGCGGATCTCCCGCAGCACCAGATCACCGATCTGGATCTGGCGTGGCGTCAGCAGGGGGTCCGTACCTTCTGAGGCACCGACACCCATCAGGGCCTCGATCCGGTTGAGGCACTCGTCCACGCTCACGGCCGTGAGATCGGCGATGTTGAAGGGCCCCACCTTCACCGCCAGGGCCTCGGGCCGCAGCCGCAGCCCCTGGCAGGTGGAGCAGGGCACCATCTCCAGGAATTTTTCCAGCTTCTGGCGGATCGCCTCGCCGCTGGCGTCCCGCAATTGCCGTTCCAGGATGGGCAGGATCCCCTCAAACGGCCGCAGGTAGCCCTCGCTCTTGCGGTAGCGGCTGTCGGCCTTGATGGCGATCGGTTCGCGGCTGCCGTGGAGCAGCGTGTGCTGCTGCTCGGCGCTCAGCTGGTTCCAGGGGGTCTTGAGCTCGAAGCCAAAGGCCTCCCCTACGGAAAACAGCAACGAGAAGTAGTAGCTGTTGTCTTTGTCGCTCCAGGGGGCGATCGCCGCGTAGACCGGCAGGGCCGGATCCGGCACCACCCGCTCGAAGGTGAACTTGCGCAGGTGGCCGATGCCGTGGCAGTCGGGGCAGGCGCCATAGGGGCTGTTGAAGGAGAACAACCGTGGCGAAAGCTCCTCCATCACGGCGCCGTGCACCGGGCAGGCAAAGTTCTCTGAATAAAGCTGTTCCCGCTCCACCCCCTCGGGCAGCTCCTCATTGGCCTTGGGAACCACCTCCACCAGGGCCAAACCGTCGCCCCGTTTCAGGGCGGTGCGCAGGGAGTCGGTGAGGCGCTCGCCGATCCCTTCGCGGGCCACCAGCCGGTCGACGACCACCTCGATGTGGTGCGCGTGGTTCTTGTCCAGCTCGATGTTGTCGGAAAGTTCCCGCACCTCGCCGTTGATCCGCACCCGGGCGAAGCCTTCGGCCACCAGGCCGCTCAGCAGCTTGGCGTGGGTGCCCTTCTTGCCGCGCACCACCGGCGCCAGCAGCTGGTAGCGGGTGCCCTCCGGCAACTCCAGAATCTGATCGACCATCTCGTCGATGCTCTGGGGCCGGATCGAACGGTCGCACTGGGGACAATGGGGCTCCCCGGCCCTACCAAAGAACAGCCGCAGATAGTCCTGGATCTCCGTCACCGTGCCGACGGTGGAGCGGGGGTTGTGGCTGGTGGACTTCTGGTCGATCGAGATGGCGGGGGAGAGCCCCTCGATCGCGTCCACGTCAGGTTTGTCCACCTGGCCGAGGAACTGGCGGGCGTAGGCCGAGAGGCTCTCGACGTAGCGGCGCTGACCCTCGGCAAAGATCGTGTCAAAGGCCAGGGAGCTCTTGCCGCTGCCGCTCACACCGGTGAACACCACCAGGCGGTTGCGGGGCAGGGTGAGATCGATGTTCTTGAGGTTGTGCTGGCGGGCTCCCCGCACCCGGATCACATCCCCGAGCCGATCCACCCCCAGCTGGGCCAACCCAGGCACAACGCTGGGGCTGGGGGCCTTGGAGGCCCTGGTGGTCTCGTCAGAAGCCTTGCTGTTCTGCCCTTTACTGGCCCCGGCCGATCGGCCCATGCACTGCCAACGGGAACATCGGAGTCTACGGAGGCATGCGGGAGGGGGAGGTCAGGCCACCCGCTTCCCCAACAGACTGGCTGCGTAGGAGCGGGTCTCGCCCGAATCACCACCGGCCAGCTCGGCCAGTTCCCGCTGCCGCTCCTGGGTGTCCCGCAGGTGGGACACCCGGGTGAGGGTCTGGCCCTCGCTCACCTGCTTGCTGACCCGGAAATGGTGATCCGCGGCCGCGGCCACCAGGGGCTGGTGGGTGACGCAGAACACCTGGCGCTGGCCGGCGAGACGGTGCAGCAGGTCAGCCATGGCACCGCTCACCCGGCCACTGACGCCCGCATCGATCTCATCGAACAGCAGGGTGACGTGGGGATCGGTGGCCGCCAGGCAGGTCTTGAGGGCCAGCAGGAAGCGGCTCATCTCCCCCCCCGAGGCCACCTCCGCCAGGGGCGCCAGGGGCTGGCCAGGGTTGGCGGAAAACTGGAACTGCACCGCATCCGATCCCTCCTCACCGGCGGGGGCGGGCTCCAGAGCCACGGCGAAACGCACCGCCGCCAGGCCCATGGGCCGCAGGGCCGTCATCAACTGCTCCTGCAACCGGGCGGCGGCCTGGCGTCGCAGCTCACTGAGCTGGCGGTGGAGATGATCGCGCCCTAGGCGGGCCTGCTGCTCCGCCGCCTCCAGCTGGGCCAGGGAGGCCTCGCCGCCCCCAGGCCCCAACCATTCCCTGAGGCGATCGCGCTCGGCGATCAGCTCGGCAAGGTCCAGCCCATGGCGGCGCTCAAGGCTGCGCAATTGGGCAATCCGGTCCTGGAGGGTGGCCAGGGCCTCCGGATCACTTTCAAGGGCGGCACCGTAGTGGTCCAGTTCCCGGGTCAGGTCCTGGACCTGGCTCAGGGTCTCCACCACGACCTGCAACCGGGGTTGGAGCTCGGGATCGAGGGCAGCCATCGCCTGCAGTTCCTGCTCGCAGGCCGCCAGATGATCCAGCACCGAAGGCGCCCCCTCCGCCCCCTCCTGTAATCGACCGACCAGGGTCATCACCCCCTCCTGAAGCCGCACCCCATGGACCAGGCGGTCCTGGTCGGCCTCCAGGGCGGCCCGCTCGCCCGGGTCCTCCAGCCGGGCCACCTCCAGTTCATCCAGCCGTTGCTGCTGCACCAGGCGCTCCTGCTCCAGCCGCTGCCGATCGCTGTGGGCCTGCTCCAGGGCCGCAGCCGCCTGTTTCCAGAGCCGGTGGGCGGAGCGGGCCGGCTCCAGCAACGCCAGCAGCTCTTCGCCGCCGAAGCGGTCAAGCCAGCGCCGCTGTTGACCGGGTCGGGCCAACTGCTGAGTCTGGCCCTGCACGGTGAGATCCAGAAGCAAGGGCCTCAGCTCCAGCAACTGGGCACGGTTAACCGCGACCCCGTTGAGCCGGCTGCGGCTACTGATCCGCTCCTCGACGCTGCGCCACTCCCGGCTGATCACCAGCTCGTCGTCCTCGGCCTCCAGCTCCTGCTGCCGCAGCCAATCGAGCACGGGTGGGCTGAGACGAAAACTGGCCTCGATCGAACTGCGCCCACTGCCGGGCCGCAGCAAGCGCAGCCCCTGGCTGCCCTGGGCACCCCCCAGCAGGGCATCAAGGGCATCAAGAAGGATCGACTTGCCGGCGCCGGTTTCACCGGTGAGCACCGTGAACCCCTGCTCGAAATGGAGTTCGAGCGCATCGATCAAGGCGATCTGGTGCAGCCGCAGACCCGTGAGCACACCAGCCTCCGGTCATCGGCCCGACCGTAGCGGCTGCGGGATTCGTTTAGAAGGGGTACAGCGAACACCGCGCCATGGTCGAGCCGACCGGCGATTTCATCGAAGCCGCTGGGCTGCTCAGGTACGACCCGGCGGCCATCAGCCGCATCTATGCCGGCCATCCCCAGCGCCTGCTGCGCCGGTTCTGGCAGACCCTGGTGCCCATGGGCCTCTTTCTGCTGGGGGTGGGCTTTGACTGGATCAGTGGCCGCCTCGCCCACCAGCAACGGGCACGCGCCAGGGCCAGGGAATGCGCCGAGCTGTTGGTGCAGCTCGGTCCAGCGTTCATCAAGGCGGGCCAGGCCCTCTCCACCCGGCCCGACATCGTGCCCCCCCTGCTGCTGGAGGAGCTGGCCCAGCTCCAGGACCAGCTGCCGGGCTTCGATTCAGCCCTGGCCATGGCCTGCATCGAAGAAGACCTGGGCGCTCCAGTGGATTCGATCTTCGAGGTGCTGGACCGCGAGCCGATCTCAGCGGCCTCCCTCGGACAGGTGCACAAGGGGGTCCTCAAGGGCGGTGGCCCCGTGGCCGTCAAGGTGCAGAGGCCGGGCCTGCGGGAGCAGATCACGCTCGATCTCTACATCGTGCGCAACATCGCCGCATGGCTGAACCGCAGCGTGCGGCTGATCCGCAGCGATCTGGTGGCCCTGATCGACGAATTGGGGCAACGGGTGTTTGAGGAGATGGACTACCTCAACGAAGCCAGCAACGCCGAAAACTTCGCGGCCCTCCACGCCCACAACCGCCGCATCGCCGTACCGGCCATCTACCGGCAGGCCACCAGCCGCCGCGTGCTCACGATGGAGTGGATCGACGGGGTGAAACTCACCAACCTTGAGGCGGTGAAGGCCCTCGGGGTCGATCCTGACGACATGGTGCAGGTGGGGGTCAACTGCAGCCTGCAGCAACTGCTGGAGCACGGCTTCTTCCACGCTGACCCCCACCCAGGGAACCTGCTGGCCCTTGCCGACGGCCGGTTGGCCTACCTGGATTTCGGCATGATGAGCGAGGTGAGCCGGCAGTCCCGCACCGGCCTGATCCAGGCGGTGGTGCACCTGGTGAACCGCAACTTCTCCGCCCTCTCCAACGACTTCGTGCGGCTGGGGTTCCTGGAGGAAACGGTGGATCTCGAACCGATCGTGCCCGCCTTCGAGTCCGTGTTCGGCCAGGCGATCGAAATGGGGGTCAGCCGTCTGGACTTCAAGGCCGTCACCGACGACCTCTCCGGGGTGATGTACCGGTTCCCCTTCCGGGTTCCCCCCTACTACGCCCTGATCATCCGCTCGCTGGTGACCCTGGAGGGCATCGCCCTCAGCGTCGATCCCGACTTCAAGATCCTTGGGGCCGCCTACCCCTACTTCGCCCGCCGGTTGATGGAGGATCCGGATCCCGAGCTGCGCGAGAGCCTGCGGGAGATGCTCTTCGATGGCGACCTGTTCCGCTGGCAGCGCCTCGACAACCTGATCAGCAGCGCCTCCCTGCAGGAACAACTCGACCTCGACGGACTACTGGATCAGGTGCTCGATTTCCTTTTCTCCCCAGGCGGAGGGCTGCTGCGCGAGCAGTTGGTGGAGGCGATGGTCGATCAGATGGACGCCTTCGGCTGGCAAACCGTTCAGCGCCTCGGCCAGAGGCTGCCACGGAGGCTCCAGCCCCCCGGCCTGCGCAATCAGGACCCGATCAGCGCCAAGGATCTCGAGCTGCTGTCCTTGGAACCGGTGGCCCGATTGGTGAGCATCCTGCGCCAATTGCCCGGTTTCGAACCGCAGTTGTTGCTCAGTCGCCTCCCCAGGTTGGTCAGTGAGCCTGATCTGCGCCAGATGGGAATCAGTTTGGCGCGGCAGCTGGCGGAACGGGGCGTGGTGCGCCTGCTCCGAGACGTGCTGGTGGCACCGGAAACCCGCACCGCCGTGGCCAGGGCAGCGGTTGCCTCCCCTTAGAGTTTCCACCCGAACGAATGGCTCCCTTGCGACACCACCTCCAGCTCAGCGGAGCCGTGCTTGCCCTTGCCTTGAGCAGTCTTCCCCTTTCTGCCCAGGCCGCCGAACAGGTGGTGTTCGTCAGCGGGGCCTTCCGCCGCTCCATTCCCGTGGCTGACCTGGAGCTGCTGGCCAAAACCGGCCAGACCCAGGGACTGCTGGCGGATCTGTTGCGCCTCAGCCGACAGAACCCCCAGAACGTGGCCAAGTTGCTGAACCAGAAAATCAGCCTCCCCCTGGTGCTGACCAGCCGCCTGCTGAATACCCGGATCGGTGAAGCCATCCTCGGCCGGGTTGCCCAGATCGCCTATCCGCTCAACGCCAAATCAGTGGGTGTACCCGCCCTGCGCTCGGCCACGATCCTGGGCCTCTACGACAACAACGACAACCTCTCGGCCATCGGCTTCCTGCAGGCCTACCCCAACAACGATCTGGCCATCAATCTGCCGGCGTTGATGGCCACGGTGAGCAAGACCAGCTCCATCGCCGATCTGGTGCGCTTCTTCTCCGAATCTCCCCTCGATGGCCTCAAGGCCCCAAGCCCCAAGGCGGGGCCCCTCTGAGGCCATCGCCACCGGATGGGCCCTTAGGGCCTGACACGTAGATTCGCAGCAGCCCCTCTTCCGCTGCTGTGCCACTGCTTTCCTCCCTGCGAAACCTGGGCAGAAAGCGGGCCTTCCAAGACTGGCCTGGCCTGATTGAGGGCTACAGGCAATGGCTCCCGGTGACGGACCGCACCCCTGTGGTGACCCTGCGGGAAGGGGGTACGCCCCTGATTCCGGCACCGGCGGTGGCGGAAAGGATTGGGCGCGGCGTCAAGGTTTTCCTCAAATACGACGGCCTCAACCCCACCGGGAGCTTCAAGGATCGGGGCATGACCATGGCCGTCAGCAAGGCCCGGGAAGCGGGCGCCGAGGCGGTGATCTGCGCCAGCACCGGCAACACATCGGCGGCGGCAGCGGCCTATGCCAGGCGGGCGGGGATGCGGGCCTTCGTGCTGATTCCCGATGGCTATGTGGCCCAGGGCAAGCTCGCCCAGGCCCTTCTCTACGGAGCGGAAGTGCTCGCCGTGCGGGGGAATTTCGACCAAGCCCTGACCATCGTGCGCGAGGTGGCCGATCGCTACCCGGTCACCCTGGTGAACTCCCTCAACCCGTTCCGCCTGCAGGGGCAGAAGACCGCTGCCTTCGAGGTGGTGGATGCCCTGGGTGAGGCCCCGGACTGGCTCTGCATCCCCATGGGTAATGCGGGCAACATCAGCGCCTACTGGATGGGCTTCCAGGAGTACCGCCAAGCGGGTCTGAGCCGCCGGCTACCGAAAATGATGGGCTTCCAGGCGAGCGGTTCGGCGCCCCTGGTGCTGGGGCACACGGTTGAGCAGCCCGACACCATCGCCACGGCGATTCGGATCGGCAATCCCGCCAACAAGGAGAAGGCCCTGAAGGTGCGCAGCGAGAGCGGTGGCTCCTTCCACGCCGTCAGTGACGCCGAAATCGTGGCGGCCTACAAGTTGCTTGGTAGCCAGGAGGGGGTGTTCTGTGAACCAGCCAGTGCCGCCTCCGTGGCCGGGCTGCTCCAGCAGGCCGCGCAGGTTCCCAACGGGGCAACGGTGGTGTGCGTGCTCACGGGCAATGGGCTCAAGGACCCCACCTGCGCGATTGAAAACAACGACGCCACCTTCCACCCCGGCCTGGATGCGGACGTGACCACGGTCGCCCGGGTGATGGGTTTCTGAGGCCAGAGAAAAGCCGGAAGGTCAGGGGAAAACCACGGGGAAACAGCCCAGCCATTCGAGAAAGCGGCCTGTTGGGCGGCGGGGGAAAAGCCCGGTCTGAACGAGGAAAACCAACAAACAAAAACAGGCATGTCTTGTCAATCTTTTTCCCTGATCTGGGGAAAGAGTGGAAAACTCCGCGAAATCCTCTGTTGATCTCGCTCATTCCTCAGGGAATTCATTAGCAAAACCCTTGGCCCCTATGGGTTATGAGGGGTTTTCCCCGATTTCCACAGCCCCTACGACTACGGATTGTTCTTGTTTTAAAGAATTAATCCTTTTTTAATCAGTCGACAGCAGAGCAACCGGTCGATTGGGGTGTGGACTCCCGTCCGGACCGTTGCGGATCGGGGCGCCTTGTGGAAGCTTGGTACCGCCGCCCACGGGCCCCCCTCCATTGCCGCCAGGATTTCGCCGATGAAGCTGGTCTGCTCCCAGGCGGAACTGAACGCCAGCCTCCAGCTGGTCAGCCGTGCCGTGGCCAGCCGCCCCAATCACCCGGTGCTGGCCAATGTGCTGCTCACGGCTGATGCGGGCACCGGCCGCATCAGCCTCACGGGTTTCGATCTCAGCCTTGGCATCCAAACCAGCCTGAGCGCTGCAGTGGAGGCCAGCGGTGCGATCACCCTGCCGGCCCGTCTGTTCGGTGAGATCGTTTCCCGTCAGGCCAGCGACAGCCCGATCACGCTCCAGTGCTCCGAAGAGAACGAGCAGGTGGACCTCACCAGCCTCTCCGGCAGCTACCAGGTGCGCGGCATGGCCGCCGAGGATTTCCCCGAGTTGCCCCTGCTGCAGACCGGTGTGCCGATCCGCCTGGAGGCTGAGGCCCTGGTGCGCGGGCTGCGGGCCACCCTGTTCGCCAGCAGCGGGGACGAGGCCAAGCAACTGCTCACGGGTGTTCACCTGAGCCTGGAGGGCCAGGACCTGGAGTTCGCCGCCACCGATGGCCACCGACTCTCCGTGTTGCGCCTGGCCCATGCCCTGCCCGAGGGCACCGAAGCTACGGAGCCCTTCGCTGTGACCGTTCCGGCCCGCTCCCTGCGGGAGCTGGAGCGCCTGCTCTCTTCCCGTCAGTCCAGCGAACCTGTGACCCTCTACTGCGATCGGGGCCAGGTGGTGTTCCTGTGGGGCGACCAGGTGCTCACCAGCCGCAGCCTTGAGGGCACCTATCCCAACTATCGCCAGCTGATCCCCGACAGCTTTAACCGCATCCTCGAACTGGATCGCAAGGCCTTGATCTCCGCCTTGGAGCGGGTGGCGGTGCTGGCCGATCAGCACAACAACGTCGTCAAGATCAGCAGTGATCCGGCTGCTGGCCAGCTCCTGATCAGCGCCGATGTTCAGGACGTGGGTAGTGGCTCGGAAGCCCTGGCCGCCGCCATCAGCGGCGAACCCATCCAGATCGCCTTCAACGTGCGTTACGTACTCGAGGGGCTCAAAGCCACAACAGCCGAACGGGTGGAGCTGCGCTGCAATGCCCCCACCACCCCCGCCGTGCTTACGCCGGTGGAGGATGGGGGCTTCACCTATCTGGTGATGCCCATCCAGATCCGGACCTGAACGTGTGACCCTGCCCGATCAGCTGCTGCTCAGTGATCTGATCCAGCGGCGGGTCCGCAGTGAGCTGGGACCCGATCAGGCCCTGGACAGGGGGGGAGGGGAGCAGGGCTGGATGCATCCGCCCGTCCATCGCCTCCTCGGCTGGGTCAGCAAACCCGATGCCCTCGGTTCCCGTCGCCTGGTGTGGCGTCTCGATCAGTTGCGGGGGTTGGGGGAGCAGGAGGTGATGGTGTCGGGCGAACCGGCGGAAACGGACCTCGACATCCTTGGCCGGTTGCCCACCCTTTTGGAAGCCGTGGTGGTGGGTCGTTCCGGCGAGTCCATCGGCACCGTGGCCGATCTGGCGGTGGAGTTGCGCACGGGACGGATCCTCCATTACCTGGTGGCCCGCAGTGATCCCCGTTTGCCCGGCAGCAGCCGCTGGCGCCTCGCTCCCGATCGCATCGTCGATCAACAGCCCGGCCAGGTGGTGACAGCCGTGGCGGGGCTCGATGATCTGCCGCTTGCCCGAGCCAGTGTGCGTCAGGAATTCCTGCAGCGTTCCCGCCGTTGGCGTCAGCAGGTGGGTCAGGAGACCGCCCGCTTGCGGGATCAGTTCCAACAGGTGGGCGAACGCTTCGAGGACCGTCTGGAGGGCTGGCTGGAGGAACCCCCCTGGCGGGAGCAGGACGGCGAAGACCGATTGCAGCGCAGGGAGAGGGACGGGGAGCAGGAGCCTTGGCAGGACTTTGAGGAGCCGCAACCGCCGCCCTCTTCCCCCCAACGGCAAGGCCGTCGTCGCCAGGTCGGCGACCACGACCCCCAGGAGGATCCCTGGATCTGAGGCCTTCCGTCAGACTGCCGCTCTGTTGCCCGCGGGTCCGTGGTTGCCACCCCCTCCTTTTCGGTTGCCGATGCGATCCGCAAGGAGGGGCTGAGCCAGGCCGACTACGACGAGATTGTCCGGCGTTTGGGCCGTGCCCCCAATCGCGCCGAATTGGGCATGTTTGGGGTGATGTGGTCGGAGCATTGCTGTTACCGCAACTCCCGCCCGTTGCTGCGGGGCTTCCCCACCACCGGCCCCCGTGTTCTGGTGGGTCCCGGTGAGAACGCCGGTGTGGTGGATTTAGGGGAGGGCCAGCATCTGGCCTTCAAGATCGAGAGCCACAACCACCCCTCAGCCGTGGAGCCGTTCCAGGGGGCTGCCACCGGAGTGGGAGGCATCCTGCGCGACATCTTCACCATGGGGGCCCGGCCGATCGCCCTGCTCAATGCCCTGCGCTTCGGGCCCCTGGAGGACGGCCGCAACGTGGGCCTGATGGAGGGGGTGGTGGCGGGCATCGCCCATTACGGCAATTGCGTGGGCGTCCCCACCGTTGGTGGAGAGGTGGCCTTCGATCCCAGCTATTCCGGCAATCCCCTGGTCAACGCCATGGCCCTGGGCTTGATGGAAACCGAGGAGATCGTCTGTTCCGGTGCCGTCGGCGTTGGAAACCCGGTGGTCTACGTGGGGAGCACCACGGGGCGCGATGGCATGGGTGGGGCCAGCTTTGCCAGTGCCGAGCTCACTGAGGCCTCCCTCGACGATCGTCCGGCGGTGCAGGTGGGGGACCCCTTTCTGGAGAAGGGACTGATCGAGGCTTGCCTGGAGGCCTTCCAGAGCGGCGATGTGCTGGCGGCCCAGGACATGGGTGCCGCAGGACTCACCTGTAGTTGCTCAGAGATGGCGGCGAAGGGGGGCCTCGGCATCGAGCTGGATCTCGATCGGGTTCCTGCACGGGAACAGGGCATGACCGCCTACGAGTTTTTGCTGAGTGAGTCCCAGGAGCGGATGCTGTTTGTGGTCAAGGCGGGCCGGGAGGAGTCCTTGATGGCCCGTTTCCGCCGCTGGGGCCTCCAGGCCGCCGTGGTGGGCCGGGTGCTCGAGGAGAACGTGGTGCGGGTCCTCCAGCACGGTGCGGTGGCGGCCGAGGTGCCGGCCAGTGCCCTGGCGGAGGACACACCGATCAACCACCACGACCTGATCCAGGAGCCGCCGGCCGATTTGGTGGCCCACTGGCGTTGGAGCGAGCTGGACCTTCCGGAGGCCCGGGTCGAGGGTGTGGCCACCTCCCAGGGGTTTCTGGGGTGGCATCAGGTGCTTCTGGAGCTGCTGGATGACCCCACCATCGCCAGCAAGCGTTGGGTCTGGCGTCAGTACGACCATCAGGTGCAGGCCAATACGGTGGTGCCCCCAGGTGGCGCCGATGCGGCGGTGGTGCGGCTGCGGCCCCAGCAGGGATCGGCGTCCCTGACGGCTTGCCTGCGGGGGGTGGCCGCCACCGTCGATTGCCCTAACCGTTGGGTGGCCCTCGATCCGGAGCGGGGTGCCCAGGCGGCGGTGGCGGAGGCGGCCCGCAACCTCAGCTGCGTCGGTGCCGAACCCCTTGCCGTCACCGACAACCTCAACTTCCCTTCCCCCGATACGGACCGGGGCTACTGGCAATTGGCCCTGGCCTGCCGCGGCATCTCCGCTGCCTGCAGTGCCCTGGGAACGCCGGTGACGGGGGGCAATGTCTCCCTCTACAACGAGACCCGCCTGCCCGACGGACGGATGCAGCCGATCCATCCCACGCCGGTGGTGGGAATGGTGGGTCTGGTGCACGATCTGACCCGGGTGAAGGGTCTCGCCTGGCGCTCTGCCGGCGATCAGGTCTGGCTGTTGGGTGTTCCCCTGGAGCAAGACCAGGGCAGCGTTGGGGCGGAGGACCGCCTGGGCCTGGCCGGCAGCAGCTACCTCGAGCGGATCCATGGCCTGGCCACCGGTCGGCCGCCGCGGATCGATCTGGCTCTGGAGGCGCGGGTACAGGCGTTCTTGCGCCAGGCCATTGCTGCCGATCTGGTGGCTTCAGCCCACGATCTGGCTGATGGGGGATTGGCGGTGGCCCTGGCGGAGGCCTCGATCGTCGCCGGTCTCGGGGTGCGGTTGGAGCTGCCCGCCGGTGATGTCCGTCTGGATCGGTTGTTGTTTGCCGAGGGCGGGGCCCGGATCCTGGTGTCCGTGCCTGTGGATCGCACCGATGCCTGGCGGCAGGCCCTCGACCGGTCTGGGGGCGGCGGAGAAGCACTGCCAGCGCAGTTGCTTGGAGAGGTTTCCGCGGAGCCTGAACTGGTGGTCAGCCAGGCGGATCGGGTGGTGCTGACTAGCCCCCTTGAACCGCTGCGAGTGAGCTATGAGCAGGCCCTTCCCCGCCGATTGGCGGCCCGGGGCTGAGGCAGACTGGGGGCAACCACGAAGGTTTCAAGGCCTGTGTCGCTCAGCGAACCCCCCGATGGATCGGTGAGCACTGCTGGTCAATCCGAGCGACCTGACAAACCGGAGGAGGCCTGCGGTGTCTTTGCCGTGCTGGCGCCTGGTCAGCAGGTGGCCAACCTCACTTACTTCGGTCTCTACGCTCTCCAACACCGGGGTCAGGAATCGGCGGGTATCGCCGTTTTTGACGGCCCCAAAGTGCGCCTCCACAAGGACATGGGCCTGGTGAGCCAGGTGTTCGACCAGGACGTGTTGGCGCGCATGCCCGGTGACCTGGCCATCGGCCACAACCGCTATTCCACCACTGGCAGCAGCAGGGTCTGCAACGCCCAGCCCGTGGTGCTGATGACCCGCCTTGGTCCCTTTGCCCTGGCCCACAACGGCAATTTGGTGAACGCTGGCGAGTTGCGGCACGCGATTGCCGCCACCGATGCCGACATCACCTCCACCACCGACTCCGAACTGATCGCCTTTGCCCTCCAGGAGGCCGTCAACGATGGCCTCGGCTGGTCGGCGGCCATCCGCTTTGCTGCCGGCCGTTGTCGCGGTGCCTTCAGCCTGGCCATCGGCACCCCGGAGGGGCTGTTCGCCCTGCGGGATGGCCACGGCATTCGGCCCCTGGTGTTCGGCTTCTTCGGTGAAGGCGAGGAGCTCCACTGGGCGGTGAGCAGTGAGACCTGTGCCCTCGACATCATTGGCGCCACCTTTGTCGACGACGTGGCACCCGGTGAGCTGGTGGAGTTCCGCTTTGGATCCCGCCAGCCGCAACGCAGCCGCTGGAGCGAGGAGCCGGTGAAGTTGTGCGTCTTCGAGATGATCTACTTCGCTCGCCCTGACAGCCGTTTCTTCGGTGAGTCGCTCTACAGCTACCGCAGTCGTATCGGAGAGGTTCTGGCCCGCGAGGCGGCGGTGGAGGCTGATCTGGTGATTGGTGTGCCTGATTCAGGGATTCCTGCGGCGATCGGTTTTTCCCAGGTGAGTGGCATTCCCTACGCCGATGGTCTGATCAAGAACCGCTACGTGGGCCGCACCTTCATCCAGCCCACCCAGGCCATGCGCGAGGCGGGGATCCGGGTGAAGCTCAACCCTCTCCCCGACGTGCTCAATGGCAAACGGGTGGTGGTGATCGACGATTCGATCGTGCGGGGCACCACCAGCCGCAAGCTGGTGCAGGCCCTGCGGGAAGCCGGAGCCACTGAGGTGCACATGCGCATCAGTTCGCCGCCCGTGACCCATCCCTGCTTCTACGGCATCGACACCGACAACCAGGACCAGTTGATCGCCGCCCGTCTCACCCTGCAGCAGATCGAGGCCCACCTTGGGGTGGATTCCCTGGCCTACCTGAGCAAGGAGGGGATGGTGGAGGCGGCCCGATCGGCCTCCACCAACTTCTGTACCGCCTGTTTCGACGGTCAGTACCCGATCGAGTTGGAGGAGGAGATGCGCTCCAGCAAGCTCATGCTTGAACCGTCCGGCATCGCCGGTGTCCTGGTGCAGCGCTGATCGCCTGAACCTCACCCCCGCAGTTCATGGATCAGGGGGATCACCTTGAGCACCGACTGGCCTTTGCCCAGGGGGAATGTCTGACCCGAACCTGGGGCTTCTTCGCTCACCAGCTGGTTGCTGGCCAGTCTGAAGTGGCGATTTCCGCTCACCAGCACACTCACCAGCTCTGTACCCATCCCCCCCAGATCCACCAGCTGGTCAGCCCGATCCTGGAAGCGCAGACCGATCTGGCCCAGGTCCCCCCGCTGGCAGAGGCGAAGGCTGTCCACCTTCAGCCGCTTGAGCTGACCCAGGCGGCTGGCCAGCAGCACGTCGTCGCCAGCAGCGGCGCTGGCCACTCCCACCACGCTCTCCCCGGGCAGCAGACGCATCAGCAGGGGGCCCTGGGCCGTGCGGCCCATCAGCGGCAGGTTGGCTTCCGTTACCTCGAGTCGTAACACCCGGCCGGTGCTGCTGGCCACCACCAGATCCTCCCCTTCACGGCAAGTCACCACCTTCCGCAGCTCGACGCCGTCCTTGAGCTTGAGCACTGTCGTGGCCCGTCCGGAGAGCTCCTGGAATTCGGAGATTGGCAGCCGTTTGAACCGTCCGTCGGTGCTCAAGAGCCCCAGGCTCAGCGCGGGGTCGTTCTCCAGGGGCAGCACCTGCACCACCCGTTCCCCTTCGAGGCTGTCAGGCAGGAACTTCTCCAGGGGGCCTGGCTGCTGACCGGCGAACTCCCAGCGCAGCATTGCCACACGACCGCCGCTGGTGAAGGCCAGCAGGCTGGGTTGCTGGGCCACGGGCAGGATCAGCTGGGCAGGAGCGGGATGCTCGCCGAGTTCCACGGGCTCCTCCAGATGGAGCCGTCCCAGCATCTGGGGAGCAACGATTCTGGTCTGGCCATCGCAGCTGATCAGCAGCTTGCCATCGCTGCTCAGGCCCTCGAAGGCCTTCCGGCGCAGCAGCTCCGCATTGGGCCGCACCGCCGCCGCCCGTTGGGCCACCAGGGCGTCGCCCCCTTCCACCAAACGGGTGCGTCGTGGGGTGGCATAGCGCTTCTTCAGCCCCTTGAGTTCACTGACCAGGGCGTCGAGCAGTACGTCGCGGCGGTCCAGCAGCTCCCTCAGCCTGGTGCGCTCCCGGCCCAGTTCTTCGGCTTCGCTGCGCAAACCATCCTGTTCGAGGCTTGTGAGGCGCCGCAGGGGCATGGCGAGCACGGCGTCAGCCTGGCGCTCGCTCAGATCCAGATGGACCTGCAGGCTCGCTCGGGCACTGGCCGCATCCTGGGCCGCCTGGATCAGTTCAATCACCCGCTGGAGGGAATCCAGGGCCTTGATCAGACCTTCCACCACCTCCAGCCGATCTTCCGCCCGCTTCAGGGCGTGGTTGGTGCGGCGGATCAGGGTGTGTTCCCGGTACTCCAGGAACCGGTTCAGCAGCTGCCGCAGGCTGAGTTGCTGGGGTTTGCCGTCCACGAGGGCCAGCAGGATGGCGCCGAAATTGCTCTGCAGTGCCGTGCGCCTTTGGAGCTCTGTCAGCACCTTTTCGGCTTCTGCATCCCGGCGCAGCTCCACCACCACGCGCATGCCATCCCGATCGCTTTCGTCGCGGATGTCAGCGATGCCCGTGATCTTGCCGTCATTCACCTGCTCCGCCAGTTTCTCGATCCAACCCGCCTTGCTCAGTTGGTAGGGCAGCTCGGTGATCACCACGGCGGCGCGGCGGTGGCGCCCTTTACCCGGCTGTACCTCTTCGATGTGCGCCACGCCGCGCATGGGGATGCTGCCCCTGCCGTTGAGGTAGGTGTCGCGCACACCAGTGCCGAGGAGCACCTCGCCGCCCGTGGGGAAGTCGGGACCGGGCACCATGCTCAGCAGCTTGTCGTCGTCTAGATCGGGCTTGCGCACCAGGGCGATCAGGGCATCGACCACCTCACCGAGATTGTGGGGCGGGATGTTGGTGGCCATGCCCACGGCAATGCCGGAGCAGCCGTTGAGCAGCAGGAAGGGGAGCTGGGCCGGCAGCACCGTTGGCTCCTGCTGGGAGCTGTCGAAGTTGGGAGCGAAATCGACCGTGTCGTTGCCGATCTCCTCCAGCAGGGCCTCGTGGGCGATCGGCGCCAGCCGGGTTTCCGTGTAGCGCATGGCGGCGGCCGGGTCGTCGTCCACCGAGCCGAAGTTGCCATGGCCATCCAGCAGCGGGTGGCGGCTGGCGAAGGTCTGCACCAGGCGTACGAGGGCGTCGTAGACCGCCTGGTCGCCATGGGGGTGGTACTTCCCGAGCACATCACCCACCACCCGGGCGCATTTGCGATAGGGCCGATCCGGAGTCAGTCCCAGTTCGTGCATCGCGAACAGGATGCGCCGCTGCACCGGTTTGAGCCCGTCGCGCACATCCGGCAGGGCACGCCCCACGATCACGCTCATGGCGTACTCGAGGTAGGAGCGCTGCATCTCCTGATGCAGGGATATGGGTTGGACGCGCTCCTCGGCCATCCAGGTTCGGGGTCAGAAGGCGGAAGGGGCTCAGCCTACAGATGCCGCAACGGTCGCCCGAGCCTGCTAGGGGCCCTATTCGTTGGTGCTTTCGGCGGTGGTGCCCGCATTCGCCAGGGCCCGTTCGACCACTGGCTTGAGTTCCGGACGGCTGAGCAGTTTCTTGGTGGCAGCGCGCAGCTTGGCGCCCCAGAGCTGTTCCTTCTGGTACGACTCCAAGACGTAGCTCGGTTCCCCCGTCAGGGCCTTTTGGGCCAGCCGCAGGGCCTCCTCGACGTTGCCGCTGCCATTCAGTGCCGCCGCCAGGGCCAAGCTGGGTTCGGCGGAGTTGGCCTTGATCTGGAGCGCCTGGTTCCAGCGTTCGATCGCCTCGCGGTTGCGCCCCATCTCGAACAACACCAGGGCCTGGTTGTTGATGGCTTCCCAGAAGCCCTTGCGCAGACCGGAGGCCTTTTCGAAGGAAACGAGGGCGGCTGCAGGGTTGTTGAGCAGGATGTGGGCATTGCCCAGATCGAAGTAAGCGCCGGCATTCTTAGCGTCTAGCTTCAGGCCCTGCTCCAAGTAGAGGATGGCTTGCTTGGGTTGGCTGTCCCGAAGGGCGAGGGATCCTTGGGCGAACAGGATGCCTGGGTTGCGGGGGTCGAGCTGCTTGGCCCGGGCCAGGGATTGGCCGGCCTGTTTGGTTTGGTTGCTGCGCAGTTGCGCCTCCGCCAGCAGCACCCAGCCCCGGGGGTCGTTGGGGATGAGCTGCACCGCCAGGGCCGCCAGGCGGGCGGCGTCTTCGGCCTGGCCGAGCCGCAGCAGACGGGTGGCCGCCTGGGCGATGCCCAGCCCCGACCCCTCCAGTTCCTGGGCGCGTGGGATGTAGACATAGGGAACGAAGGCCAGGGCCGCCGGGGCCATTCCCACCACCAGGCCGAGAGCCAGAGGGGCGGCCGCCAGGGACCGCAGCCAGCGGGGGGACATTGAGATTGTTCGTTCTTATGATCAGCCTAGGGTTCTGCCCCCTGGGCGGCCCGGATGTTCCGTCGCCACATCCAGGGCTTGATCCGGCGCAGGGCGGAGGCCCGTAACCGCTCGTCCCAGGTGGCATCGTTCCAGCCCAGGGCCTCTTCGGCGGTCACCGAGAGCATCCAGGGCCTCGGTTGCACGTCCGGGTCGCTGGAGGATTCCAGCTGGGGTCCGTTCCAGGGGCAGATGTCCTGGCAGATGTCGCAGCCCGCCACCCAGTTCCCGAGCTTGGCGGTGACCGTTGCCGGTAAATGGGAATCCCTGTTTTCGATCGTGTGGAAGGCCAGGCAGCGGCGGGCGTCCACCACGAAGGGCTCGGGAATCGCGCCGGTGGGACAGGCCACCAGGCAGCGGTTGCAGCTGCCGCAGAGTGGTTCGGCCGGCTGGTCTGCGGGTAGGTCCACGGTGGTGAGCAGATGGCCCAGCAGCAGCCAGGAGCCCCTGCGGCGGTGGATCAGGTTGCCGTTCTTGCCGATCCAGCCCAGGCCCGCCTCCTCTGCCCAGGCCTTGTCCAGCAGTGGGGCTGAATCGACGCAGACCCGCCAGCGGCTGCCCGGCACTTGCCCCTCCAGCCACCGTCCCAGCTGCCGCAGCCGCCCGTCGATCACACGGTGGTAATCACGACCCCAGCCGTAGCGGGCGATGGCCAGGGCCGTGGGGGCACGTTGCTGGGCAACGTGGTAACTCAGCCCCACGGCCACCAGGCTGCGGACCCCTTGCAGCAGCCGTTCCACCTCCTGCCGCCGGGGGTCGGCCATCCAGTCCATGGAGGCCTGGTGGCCCGCCTCAAGCCAACGGGAGAGGGCCGCCGTGCGCAGGCGCAAGGTCTCACCGCCCGGCACAGCAGCAATGCCCACGGGATCGAACCCCAGGGCACAGGCCTCCTGTTTCAGACGATGGGCCAGATCCGTTCTCACCCGTAAAGTTGCGCGACACCGTCATCTTGATGTGACCACCCTTGCCGCCTCCGGGCGCTTCTCCACCGTTCTTCGCTGGCTCGGCTTCACCCTGGTGCTGCTGCTGGTGCTGCAGCTCGTGGCCGCGCTCATCCCCTGGGCTTGGGGAGAGGAGGCCTTCAGGCAGCTTGTGGTGGAGCGCCTGGTGGCCCAGTCCCCCCTGGCCTTGCTGGGCCTGCTGGTGGTGCTGTTCGCTTCTCGCCTGGATCACCCCAATGAGAAGCACACACCCGTGCGTTGGCTGGTCACCGGCATCAGTGCCGTCTTGGCGGGGGCCCTGCTCGTGGCGGTGCCGGTCTCGATCAGCGGGGACCGGGCCCTCGCCGGCATGGGGGATCAGCAACTGGCTGCCCAGCGCAGCCAGATCCAGGCGGCCAAGACCCAGCTCGATAACCCGCAGGCGATGGAGCAGCTGGTCAATCAGCTCGAAAAGACAGGTCAATTGCCCCCTGGCGGCACCCCTGAGCAGAAGCTCCAGCTGGTGAAGGCCCAGTTTGCGAGCCGCTTGGAGCAGGCCGAGAAGCAGATCGAGCAGGGGGAGCGGGCCCGCAGCCTCGCCGACAATCAGCGTCGCTTCGGCGGCACCGGTTCGGCCCTGGTGCTGGCGGTGGCCTTCACCCTCCTGGCCCTCGCCTCAGCCCTCTGAACCTCTGGGGGTTCTGCCGGCTGGCTAAGTTGCACACAGATCTACGACCGCCGGATCTCCCGGTCGCCTCTTGGTTCAAACCAGCCCCAGCACAGATCAACCACTGCCCGAAAGGCTTCAGCAGGATCTCAAGAATGATCTGATCGCCGGCCTGCTGGTGGTGATCCCGCTGGCCACCACGATTTGGCTTGCCACCACGGTTAGCCGTTTTGTGTTGGCCTTCCTCACCACGATTCCGAAGCAGTTCAACCCCTTCAACACCCTCAATCCGCTCCTTCAGGAGCTGATCAACCTCGGGGTGGGCCTGTTGGTGCCGTTGCTGGGAATCCTGCTGATTGGTCTGATGGCCCGCAACATCGTCGGGCGTTGGTTGCTTGAGTTCGGCGAGGGAACCCTGTTGCGGATTCCCCTGGCCGGTTCGGTCTACAAGACCCTCAAGCAATTGCTGGAAACGTTCCTGCGGGATAACTCCAGTCGCTTTCGCAGGGTGGTGCTGGTGGAGTACCCCCGGGAGGGGCTCTTCGCCCTTGGGTTCGTCACCGGGGTGATTGGTTCCTCTGTGCAGGCGGGCTTCAGCCAACCGATGTTGAGCGTGTTCATTCCCACCGCGCCGAACCCCACCACCGGCTGGTATGCCGTCGTGCCGGAGGCGTCCGTTAAGGATCTCGATCTTTCCGTCGAGGATGCCTTCCGCACGATCATCTCCGCCGGCATCGTCAGTCCCGACGAACGGGAAACCCCCGCTGGCCGCAGTTTCTCCAGCCTGCTGGCCCAGCTGAGGGCTCCCGTCTATCCCCCGTCCCCCCCCAACAAGGCCTGAGCCCAGGCCGGCCGTTCCAGGTGCCCGCATGCAGAGTCGATCCGTAGCCCGAGAACTGGCCCTGTTGATGCTGGGGCAGACCAGCGACCGTGTGCCCGCGGCCGACCTGGCCTTGGACGGTCTCCTCAACCAGGCCCTCTCCACCCTTGGTCAGCATGTGCGCGAGGCGCTTGATCGCTCCGCCTCGGCGCTGCAGGAGGCCCAGCAGCATCTGCTGGACAGCGAATTGCTGGATGGACAGGATCAGCTGCCTCGGGTGCGCGCCCATCTCCAGGAGGGCCTCACCGACGCTGAGCAGGCCCTCAACCAGCTGTCCGCCAGCCTGGAGCTGCCGCGCCTCCTGCTCCTCGCCGACCAGGAGGAGGTGCGCCGTGGTGCCCTGGATCGGGCCCGCTCGGTGTTGCAGCGCCGCGAGGTGCTCGATCAGCGGCTTGATGGGGTCATGGAGGGCTGGCGTCTGACCCGGCTGCCCCGCATCGACCGGGACATCCTGCGCCTGGCGGCGGCGGAGATCGACACCTTCGGCACTCCGCCGGCGGTGGCCTGCAACGAAGCCGTCGAGTTGGCCCATCGTTACAGCGATGACCAGGGGCGCCGCATGATCAACGGCGTTCTGCGCCGCCTCATCCGGGCCGCTTCCTGAGCCATGGTGTTCGACTGGTTCAACCGCCTCCCCGTCGGGCCTGCGGCCCCTGCTTCTGAGCCCCCCGCCGTCGAGCCTCCTGAGCCCGAAGCGGTGGCGGAAAGCCAGCCCCCAGACCCTTCCCCGGTCCCTGAACCAGCTTCGACGGTTGCCACCCTCGCAACGGGCGCCGTAGAAGCTGCCACCGATCCCCGCGCCGAGGCCCTGGAGTGGGCCCGCCAGGCCTATGCGCGGCTGAAAGAGAAGCAGGAGGCAGACCGTCAGGCCGAGGCCGCCGCCCTTGCAGCCCCCTCCCCCATCGATCAGCTCCCGATCGAGCCGGTCAACGCCGTTGCAGAGGTGGCGGAACCTTCTCCCGCTTCGGAGGATCCCGTCGCCCCACCCCCGGCCCTTTCCCTGTTGGAGCAGGCTGCGGCCGACCGTCGTCAGCGGCAGCAGGAGCTGATGGAGCGCTCCATACCCGCCAAGGAGGTCACGGTCCAGGTGCCTGGACCCACGGTGGAGCGGCCCCAGGATCAACCGCAACTGGGAGCTTTCGATGGGGACTTCACCTGGTCGGCTGAGGTGTTGGCGGCCCAGGGCCGGCGGCTTGAGGAGGTGTCCCTTGAGGAGATCGACTGGCTCTCTCGCCTGCGGCGGGGCATGGAAAAGTCGCGCCAGGGGTTGGTCAGCCAGTTGCTGGAGACCCTGGGCGATGACCCCCTCAGCCCGGAGATTCTTGACGAGCTCGAATCGCTGCTGCTGCGGGCCGATGTCGGGGTCCAGGCCACCGATCAGGTGCTCGAGGCCCTGCGAAAACGGCTGAACCAGGAAGTGGTGGACCCTTCCGAGGGCATTCGATTTCTGAAGCAGCAGCTCCAGGGTCTGTTGGAGGCCCCGATCACCGCCAGCGGCCGTGCCCTGTTGGCGCCCGAACGGGGCCGTCTCAATGTGTGGCTGCTGGTGGGGGTGAACGGTGTGGGCAAAACCACCACCTTGGGCAAACTTGCCAACCTTGCGGTGCGCAGTGGTTACTCCTGCCTGATTGCCGCCGCCGACACCTTCCGGGCTGCGGCCGTGGAGCAGGTGAAGGTGTGGGCTGAGCGCAGTGGCGTGGCCGTGATCGCCAATGCCTCGGCCAACGCCGATCCGGCCGCCGTGGTGTTCGATGCCATCGGCGCCGCCCAGTCGCGTGGCCTTGACCTGGTGCTGGTGGACACGGCAGGCCGCCTGCAGACCAAGCACAACCTGATGGAGGAGCTGGCCAAGGTGCGGCGCATTGTCGATCGGCTGGCGCCGGAGGCGGTGGTGGAATCGCTGCTGGTGTTGGATTCCAGCCAGGGTCAGAACGGTCTGCGCCAGGCGATGGCCTTCGCCCAGGCGGCGGGCCTCACCGGTGTGGTGCTGACCAAGCTGGACGGCAGTTCCCGGGGTGGGGTCGCCGTCGCCGTCGCCTCCGAAGCAGGGCTGCCGATCCGCTTCATCGGCGCCGGGGAGTCGATCCGTGATCTGCGCCCCTTCAATGCTTTCGAGTTCGTAGAAGCGCTGCTGGCCACCTAGGCCCCCGGTAACCGCTGGCCGCTGCTGCTACCTTTCGGGTCCTCCGCGGCCGCTCCGTTGAGCAGCCAGCCGTCCTCCTTTCAGCCCGCCTCGGCCAAGCCCGCTTCGGCGCCCCCCCGAAGCCCCCCCGCGCTCACGGCTGCGGCTTCCCTGCGCCAGCTGCTCGACAGCCTCAACCGGGAACAGCGACGCAACCAGGAACTGCTCAGTTCCCTGGGCTTTGCTCTGCGTAGTTTCACCAACCTCAGCCGTTTCCTTGAACTGGTGCCGCTGGTGGCCTCCCGGCTGGTGGCTGCCGACGGGGCGGTGCTGGTGGTGTTTCACAGTGATGGTCGCCTCTGGCGTGAGCAACTGCAGGTGAGCTCGCCCGCAGGCGGCCCTGAGCTGCTGCGCCAGTTGGTGGCCCTCAGCGACGGTCAGCTCAAGATCGAGGCGGGGGAGGAGATGGTGGCCCAGCGCCTCGACCATCACCTGGCCCGTCTGCTCAAAGATCAGCCTTTCTTCGGCACCTCTGTGGTGGCCCGCAACCGGCAGCGGGGCAGGCTGTATGTGTTCAGTTCCCAGCAGGCGATCAGCTGGAGTGATGTCCATCGCCGCCATCTGCAACTGGTGGCGGACCTCACCGGCGTTGCCCTGGAGAATGAATCGCTGGTGCAGGACCGCCGCCTGCATGAGCGGCTGGATCGCCAGCTCAGCACCGGAGCGGAGATCCAGGCCCAGCTGCTGCCCGACCACTGCCCGGTGATTGAGGGGGTGGAGCTGGCGGCCCGCTGCCGCCCCGCCTTCCAGGTGGGGGGCGACTACTACGACTTCATCCCCACCCGTCCCCAACTGGTGGGTCGTCTCCGGGAGCAGGGCCGCTGGGCTCTGGTGATGGGGGATGTGATGGGCAAGGGCGTGCCCGCTGGCCTGCTGATGACCCTGCTGCGGGGCATGTTGCGGGCTGAGGTGCTCAGCGATCTGCCACCCGACCGCATCCTCCACGACCTCAACCAGTTGGCCCAGGAGGACCTGGCCCATTCCCATCGCTTCGTCACGCTCTTCTATTCCGATTTCGATCCCCGCACCCGGCTGCTGCGCTATGCCAATGCGGCCCACAATCCGCCGCTGATCTGGCGACGCCAGCGCAACAGTGTGGAGCGCCTCGATGCCCCAGGCCTGCTCATCGGCCTGCAGCCCGATGCCGATTACGGCAGCGAGCAGCTGGTGCTGGAACCCGGCGACGTTTTGCTGTACTACACCGATGGGGTCACCGAAGCCACCGGGTTCAGCGGCCAGCGTTTCGACGAGGACCGCCTGATGCGGGCCCTGCAGTCCGCCTGCCGCTCCGGCATCGGTGCCCAGGGGATCCTGGATCAGCTGTTCGCACGGTTGGATCGCTTTGTCGGTCCCGATCGCCACCTCGAGGACGATGCCTCGATGGTGGTGCTCAAGGTGCGGGAGGAGTTGATGCTCCCCTCCCTGCCGGCCTGAGGCTTCTGGCCGAGGGTCCACCGTCATGGGGTGCGAAGCTGGGGGGTTGCGGCACCGAACCGGCCCCGATGGCAGTTGACCCGAGCGAGTCCACGCCGACCACCGGAGTCACCGGTGGCACGGCCGCTGGCTGGAGCGACCGTTTTGAGCACGGACTTCACCCCGCCATTGAGCGCTTCAACGCCTCGATCGGCTTCGACATCGAGCTGTTGCAGCAGGATCTCGATGGCTCGATCGCCCATGCCCGCATGCTCGGCCACTGCGGTGTGATCAGCAGCGAGGAGGCCGAGCGGCTGGTGGGCGGTCTGGAAACGATCCGCGCCGAGGCGGCGGCGGGCCAATTCACACCAGGCGTGGAGGCGGAGGATGTGCACTTCGCCGTCGAACGGCGCCTGATCGATTTGCTGGGGTCCCTGGGCAAGAAGCTCCACACCGGCCGCAGCCGTAACGACCAGGTGGGCACCGATCTGCGCCTGTGGCTGCGCGGCAAGATCGACGGCATCGATGCGGCCCTGGTGCGCTTCGAGCGGGCGTTGCTTTCCCAGGCCACGGCCCACGGCGACACCCTGATTCCCGGGTATACCCACCTGCAGCGGGCCCAGCCGGTTTGCCTGGCCCACCACCTGCTGGCCTATATGGAGATGGCCGAGCGCGACCGGCAACGGCTCCAGGACCTGCGGCGGCGGGTGAACATCTCCCCCCTGGGGGCGGCCGCCCTGGCGGGCACGCCTGTGCCGATTGATCGGCGCCACACCGCCGAGGCCCTCGGTTTTGAGTCGATCTACGCCAACAGCCTCGATGCGGTCAGCGACCGGGACTTTGCCGTTGAGTTCAGTGCGGCGGCGAGTTTGATCATGGTGCACCTCAGCCGGTTGAGTGAGGAGGTGATCCTCTGGGCGAGTGAAGAGTTCGGCTTTGTGGGCCTCACGGACCGCTGCGCCACCGGCAGCAGTCTGATGCCCCAGAAAAAGAACCCCGATGTGCCTGAGTTGGTGCGCGGTAAGTGTGGCCGGGTGTTCGGCCATCTCCAGGGGCTGTTGACGATGATCAAGGGGCTGCCCCTCGCCTACAACAAGGACTTCCAGGAGGACAAGGAGGCTCTGTTCGACGTGGTCCGCACCACCACCGACAGCCTTGAGGCGATGGCCATCCTCTTGGAGGAGGGGTTGGTCTTCCGCCCGGAGCGCCTGGAGGAGGCCGTGGCGGCGGATTTCTCCAATGCCACGGACGTGGCCGATTACCTCGTGGCCAAAGGGGTGCCCTTCCGCGAGGCTTATCAGCTCGTGGGGGGCCTGGTGAAGTCCTGTCTCAGTGAGCGAATTCTGCTGCGGCAGCTGCCGTTGGAACGCTGGCGAGCGCTCCATCCTGCGTTTGACGCCGATATTTTCGAGGCCATCCATCCCCACCAGGTGGTGGCCGCCCGGCGCAGCGAGGGGGGCACAGGATTTGATCGGGTGTCCGAGCAGTTGCGGCGCGCGGTCGACCGCCTGTCCGGTTGAGGTTGTCGGCGGCGGATGATGGCGGCGCCCTTGATTCGGTTTAGTGTTGGGTGGTGACCACCATGGATTCGACCCCCCGTTGGAATCGAAGCCAGGTCACTGAATCGGTCCAATCGGTCCTATCGGTCCAAGTCCGTCCGTGAGCATCTTTGTAGGCAACCTCCCCTTCCGCGCGGAGCAGGAAGACATTTCAGAATTGTTTGCCCCCTTTAGCGATGTGGTGAACTGCTCCCTCCCCCTGGAGCGGGACACCGGTCGCAAACGTGGCTTCGCCTTTGTTGAGCTGGCCGATGAGGCTGCCGAAACCAAGGCCATCGATGCCCTGCAGGGCACGGAGCTGATGGGGCGTCCCTTGCGCATCAACAAGGCCGAACCCCGCAGTAGTGGTGGCGGCGGCGGTGGCCCCCGTCGCGCCGCAGGCGGTTACGGCGGCGGAGGCGGCTATGGCGGAGGGGGTGGAGGTTATGGAGGCGGTCGTCCGCCTGAGCGCTCCGGTGGTGGCTACGGCGGTGCTGCTGGCGGTGGCGGGGGCTATGGCGGGGCTGCCGATCGGGGTTCCGGGGCCAGCGGCTGGGAGGATCGCAGCTACGGCGGCGGTTCCGACAGCTTCGATGAGGGTCGTAGCCGGCGGCGCCGCAGCAGCGGGGGTGGCGGCGGTGGCGACAGCTACGGTGACTCCTATGGCGGTGCGGAAGTCTGAGCCTCAGCAACCCTGAGCCTTAGAGACCTCGCTCTTCCAGTGCCAGGGCTGCGGCCGCCAGCACCTCAGGGCCTGCGGTCCGTACGCCCGCTGAGCGGCCCAAGTCGCGGCGCCAGTGGCGGGCACCGGCAACGCCTTCCACCACGTGCACCAGGTGGCGGGCAAGGGGCCACAGCCGACCCCCCTGGGCGCACCAGCGTTCGGCGTGGGGGATCATCCCTCTCACCACCGTCGAGGCGCGCACCTCAGGGGCCGTGCTGTCCCCGTATAGCTCCCGGTCCACGCAGGCCCAGCGCAGGGGGTGGTCGTAGGCGGCTCGCCCCACCATCACACCGTCCAGGGTCTGCAGATGGGGCAGACAGTCGTTGAGGCTCTGGAGTCCCCCGTTGAGTTCGATCTGCAGCTCTGGTCGTTCCTGCTTCAGCCGATGCACCAGGTCAGCCCGCAGGGGCGGGATGGTGCGGTTCTGCTTGGGGTCGAGGCCAGTGAGCCAGGCTTTGCGGGCATGCACGCTGAAGCGGACCGCCCCAGCGGCGGCCACCGGGTCCACGAAGGCGAGCAGCTCCTCGAAGGAATCCTGCTCGTCGATGCCGATGCGGTGTTTCACGGTCACGGGCAGAGGCCCGGCGGTGGCCATCGCCTCGACGCAATGAGCTACCCGGTCAGGTTCGGCCATCAGGCAGGCCCCGAAACGGCCTTTTTGCACCTTCTCGCTGGGGCAGCCCACGTTGAGGTTGATCTCGTCGAAGTTCCAGTCGGCCGCCAGGCGGGCCGCCTCCGCCAGCAGTGCGGGATCATCACCGCCCACCTGCAGGGCCAGGGGCTTTTCGATCGGATCGAAGCCCAGGAGGGTCTCCCGCCGGCCATGGCGGAGCGCCTGGGCCACCACCATCTCCGTGTAGAGCAGCCCGCGACGGGTGATCTGCCGCATCAGCACCCGGAAGTGCCGATCGGTGTAGTCCATCATCGGAGCCACACTGAAGCGGTGCCGGGTCGGAAGGTCGTCGATCCTGTCCATTGCCCCATGCTGCCCTTTTCCCGAACCGCCCATGCCCTCTGAAGGTTCCTCGGCATGGCCCCTGGTGGTGGCAGGTGGAGGGGCGGCGGGGTTCATGGCCGCGATCAGCGCTGCGGAGGCTGGCCTGAAGGGAATCCTGCTGCTGGAGGCCACGCGAGATCCCCTGGCCAAGGTGCTGATCAGCGGCGGTGGGCGCTGCAATGTCACCCATGCCTGCTGGGATGCCCGCGCTTTGGTGGGCCATTACCCTCGGGGTGGACGGGCCCTGCTGGGCTGCTTCAGTCGGTTTGCCACCACCGAGGCGGTGGCCTGGTTCGAGGCCCATGGGCTGGAGCTGGTGGAGGAGCCTGACGGGCGTCTCTTTCCCCGCAGCAACCGTTCCAGCTCCGTGGCCCACACCCTGCGGCAGGCGGCCCTCTCGGCGGGGGTGACCCTGCGGACCGGCGCGGCCCTCCAGGGCGCCGAGGCGCTGCCGGAGAGGGGATTTCGTCTGCACCTGCGCTCGGCTGACTCCCCCACGACCCTGCAGTGCCGCCGGCTGCTGCTGGCCACCGGCGGCCACCCCAGCGGTCGACGGATCGCCACCGCCCTGGGCCATGAACCGGTGCCGCCGGTGCCTTCCCTGTTCACCCTGGCCCTGGAGGCCAACCCGCTGGGGGATCTGGCCGGTGTGGTGATGGACCCGGTGGATCTCCAGCTGGAGGTGGCGGATCAGCGGTTCCGCCAGCGGGGAGCCGTGCTGGTGACCCACTTGGGCCTTAGTGGTCCGGCCACCCTGCGTCTGACGGCCTTTGCCGCCAGAGCCCTGAAGGAGCACGGCTACCGGGCCCGCCTGCGGGTGGATTGGAGTGGAGGCCGCGGCGAGCAGCAGCTGGAGGCCCTCTTCGGCGATCTGCGCCAACGGCAGGCCCGGCGCCAACTGGCCTCCTGGCGGCCCTGGCCCGAGCTCAGTCGGCGCCTCTGGCAGCACCTGCTCGACCGTTGCGGGGTTGATGGAGTGGGCCGCTGGTCCGACCTGCGGCGCGCCCATCAGATCGCCCTGATCGCCGCCCTGCGCAACAGCTCCTATGCCGTGGGGGGACGGGGGCCGTTCGGGGAGGAGTTCGTGACCGCAGGCGGTGTGGTGCTCGGGGAGGTGAACCTGGCCACCATGGCCAGTCGCAGGGTGGAGGGTCTTTACTTCGCCGGTGAACTACTGGACGTGGATGGGGTGACCGGTGGTTTCAACTTCCAGCACTGCTGGAGTTCCGGCTGGCTCGCAGGCCAGGCGATCCAGGCCTCATTTGATCTTCTCGAAGACGGAGAACATCGGTAGGTACATCGCCACCAAAATCGATGCCACCATGCCACCCACGATCACGATCATGAAGGGCTCAATCAGGGCCGTGAGTGCCTTGGTGGTGGCGCTGACTTCGTCTTCGTAGAAATCCGCTACTTTGGAGAGCATCTTGTCCATTTCCCCGGTTTCTTCGCCAATGGCAAGCATGCTCATGGACATCTCGGGGAAGACCTTCTTCTGATTCAGGGAGGTACTGAGGTTGATGCCTTCCTGCACGTCTTTTTTGGCGGTGCCAATCGCATCGGACATAATGGTATTGCTGGTTGTTTCCTGCACGATTTCCAGGCAAAGAAGAATGGGCACACCTGCGCGGCTCAAGGAGCTGTAGACACGGCAGAACTGGGCAGTAGCACTTTTCTGGATCAGATCGCCGAAGAGTGGAATTTTGAGAACAAGGGCATCGATCTTTCTGCGGCCCACCGGAGTGGCGTAGAAGCGTCCGAAGAGCCAGACTGCAAGAACAATGCCGCCAACCAGGAAAAAGGAAAAGACTGACCGCAGCAATTCGCTGAGGTTGACGAGCGCCTGGGTGAAAGGGGGCAGTTCCGCGCCAAGTGATTTGAAAATGCCTGAGAATTGGGGAATGACGAAAATCGTCATGCCAAGAAACACCAGAATCGCAATTACGAACACCGCAATTGGATAACCAAGGGCCCCCTTGATCTGGTTCTGCAGCTTGGAGATGTTCTCCAACAGAATCGACAGGCGTCGAAGGGTTTCATCCAGCACACCGCCCGCTTCGCCCGCCTCCACCATGGCGACGAAGAGGCGATCGAAGATCTTGGGCCAGCGGCGCATGGCGCTCCCGAGGCTTCCCCCTTGGTTCACTTCAATGCTGATGGCCGCCAAGGCCCGTTTGAACATGGGCAATTTTTGCTGGGCAGCCATCAGATCCAGGCTGCGCACGATCGGCACTCCTGCGTCCACCATCGCCGCAAGTTTGGTGGCAAAAATTGCCTTTTCCTTGACGCCCGGAACCTTTTCGAAAGCTGCACCGAGGTCGATATCGAAGATCGAGCCTTTTTTTGGGGCCCCATTCCCCTTGGCGACATTGCTGGGGGCCTGAGCCCCCTCAGCAGACACAAGCGACAGAAGCACGATGCCCCGCCGCCGCAGATTTCGCTTGGCCGTGTCCGGATCGGCTGCATTCAGTTTCAGCTTCCGCTTCAGACCGAAGGCGTTGGTGTAGGTGGCGGTGAAGGTGGGCATGGCGCCGAGGGGGTGTGGCGGATCAGATCCGGTTTTCGAGCAGTCGTCCCATCTCTTCAGGTTTGCTGGCTTTCCCTTGGGCCTCCTTGGCACTGATGTCGCCATTGATCACCAGATCGGCGAGGGCTTTTTCCAGGGTCTGCATGCCGAAGGTGCCGCCAGTTTGGATCTGGGAATAGATCTGGGCCGTCTTCCCTTCCCGGATCAGGTTGGCCACGGCGGGGGTGTTGATCATGATCTCCTGCGCCATCACCCGGCCGAACTGGCCCGGCGCCGGGTTGACCCGTTTGCAAAGGGTCTGGGAGAAGACCGCCAGGAGGCTGTTGCTCAGCTGCACCCGGATCTGGGTCTGCTGGGCGGCGGGGAACACGTCCACCATCCGGTCGACCGTCTGGGCGGCGGAGCTGGTGTGAAGGGTGCCGAAGACGAGGTGACCAGTTTCGGCTGCTGTGATCGCCAATTGAATGGTTTCCAGGTCGCGCAGTTCTCCCACCAGGATCACATCCGGATCCTCACGCAGGGCCGCCCTCAGGGCATTGGCGAAGCTCTTGGTGTCGTCGTGCAGCTGGCGTTGATGGATCAGGCACTTGTCATTTTTGTAGGTGAATTCAATCGGATCCTCCACCGTGATGATGTGCTCGGCACGGGTGTGGTTGATGTTGTCCAGCAGGGCAGCGAGGGTGGTGGTTTTGCCCGAACCGGTGGGGCCGGTGACCAGCACCAGGCCCCGGGGTTTGCGGCTCATTTCCTCGACGACGGGAGGAAGGTTGAGGGATTCCAGACTGGGCACATCGTTGCCGAGGGCCCGCAGGCAGGCCGCATAGGTGCCCCGTTGGCGATAGACATTCACCCGGAAGCGGGCCACGCCCTTGAGGCCATAGGAACAATCCAACTCCCAGTTCTGTTCCAGATGCTTGCGCTGGGCATTGTTGACCATGGAAAAGATCAGGCGGTTGCAGTCTTCCTCGGAGAGTTTGTCTTCACCGATCGGCTGCAATGCGCCGTTGAAGCGCCCATAGGGTGGGTGCCCAGTGGCCAGATGAAGATCGCTGCCGCCATCTTTGACGACCTTCATCATTAGGTCTTCGATTAGAATTTCCATGGCGGTGGCGCTTTTCTCCTATTCTGTTGGATGGAATGCCAAACAGCAAGCCTTACATACGGGAAGTTAGGCAGTAGGGGCACTCCAGCCATTCGTCTCGCATGCCGGCACCGCAGCCCCGACAGGTGCTTGTGCTGATTGCCTTGGCGCGCCGCTCCGATTCCAGGCCGGAGTCGGTGAGGATCATCCTCTCGATCTCCTCCAAGGTGGTGTAGCCCTCGCGTACGAGGTCGAGGCCGTAACTGAGCAGTGTTTTCATGCCGGATTCGATCGCAAGTCTGCGGATCTGATCCGTGGTGGATTGCTGGGCGATAGCGGCCGTCAGGCTTTCATTGATCCGTAAGACTTCATAGACACCGATTCTTCCTTTGTAGCCACTTCCCTGGCATGTTTGGCAAATGTCTTTGCCAAAATGGTGCGTTTTTTTGGCCTTGTAGAAGTTGATCTTGTCTTCTGAGGAACTGAGCAGGCCGAAACGCCCCAGCTCTTGAGAAGTGGGATGGTATTCCGATCGACAGGCGGGGCAGACGCGGCGCACCAGTCGCTGGGAGACGATTCCCAGGAGGGAAGCACTCACCATGAACGGCTCCACCCCCATCTCCGCTAGCCGGGCGATGGCGCTCGGGGCATCGTTGCAGTGGAGCGTCGTCAGCACCAAGTGACCGGTCAAGGCGGCTTCGATGGCCGTCTTTGCGGTCTCCAGATCCCGGGTTTCCCCCACCAGCAGCACGTCGGGATCTTGGCGCATGAAGGCACGAAGAGCGAGGGCGAAATCGAAACCCTTATCTCGATTGACCTGGCTTTGGGTGATGCCTTTAAGGGTGTATTCGATCGGATCTTCGACCGTGGAGATGTTGATGTTGGGGCTGTTTCTTTCGGCCAATAGCGAATAGAGAGTTGTTGACTTACCTGAACCGGTAGGACCTGTTACCAGAATCATGCCGAAAGGCTTGGATCCCAGATCCCTCAAGGTTGCCAGTGCATAGGGATCGGTGATGAGCTTGTCGAGACCCAGTTGGGTGGCGCCGCTGTCCAGCAGACGCATACAAATCTTCTCGCCGTATTTTGTTGGAAGGGTGCTGACGCGAAGGTCAAAGGTGCGGCCCCTGAACACCCGTCGAATGCGACCATCCTGGGGGAGCCTCCGCTCAGCAATGTCCAGATCAGACATGATCTTCAGGCGTGATGTGACGGCTGGAATGATGTTTTTGGGTAGTTTTTCCAGCTGCTGAAGTACGCCGTCTTGGCGAAAGCGAATCACTAAGCCGTCTTCCTGTGGTTCAACGTGAATGTCGCTTGTTCCCGTGCTCAGCGCCTGGATCAGGATCTTGTCCACCAGGCTGATGATCGGTGAAGCATTGGAGGAGGCAATGCTGGACTCGAGGTCCGTGTTGCTGGGATCTTCCTCCGCAGATTCCTCCAACCGTCCAGGCAGGTTGAGGTCATCAAGCAAGGAGAGCCTTCGCTGGGGTTCCTGCTCCTCTTCCTCTTCCCTCTCGTAGGTGGGCTCCTCCTGAATCGAAGTGATGTCCGAGCTGTGGTCCTGCCCACCGCTCATCAGGGCCGCCTCAATCTCGTTCTGGAGAGCCATGCGCAAATCGGCTTGCACCCCCTTGGCCGCCAGTTCCTCGGTGAGGGACAGCCGTTGTTCCATGCCCCAGTAGGTGGGTATGGCGACGGTCAGGCGGTTGCCCTCCCGCCCCATGACCAGACACCCCAATTGGGTGGATCGTTCCAGGGAGAGTGGCTGATCCCCCTCGCTGCCGTTGGAGCGTCCCCTGGACAGCACATCTGGACTGAGCACCTGCTCACCCATCAACAGCTCCACTTCAAGGCGTTGCTGAACGGCCGTTTGGGCGGCAGGAACAGGCCTGGCGGGGGTCAGCGTCATGGAAAGCGATCGGTGGGAGGGAAGGTGCGGGCTTCCCCCGCTTGTGGGAGGCGGGCCCCGACGTCCAACATGTCTAAGTCCGATTTCCGTTTCAGTCAGCATGAGCGGCGAACAAACGCCTTCAGAACCCCTGGACAGCGCTGCCGCCGAGGCCCCGTCCGAGTCGATCGAGACGGGCCACGGGGACCCGCGCGCCTCAGCCACCGCGGCGCCGGAGCATGGCGAGCTTGGCGGCTCTCCCACGGGCGAGCCGGCCAGCGAGGGTGGTGCTGAAGGGCAGGGGCGCGAGGGCCTGCGGCAGCTCGAGGCGGAGCTGGCGACGCTCCGTGCCGATAACGAGAGCTTGCGCTCCCAGTACATGCGCATCGCCGCCGACTTCGACAATTTCCGTAAGCGTCAGAGCCGCGACCAGGAGGACCTCAAGCTGCAGATCACCTGCAGCACCTTGGGCGAGATCCTGCCCGTGGTGGACAATTTCGACCGGGCCCGCCAGCAGCTCAACCCCCAGGGGGAGGAAGCCCAGAACTTGCATCGCAGCTACCAGGGGCTCTACAAGCAACTGGTGGACGTGTTCAAGCAACTGGGGGTCTCGCCGATGCGCGTCGAAGGGGAGCCCTTCGATCCCTCCCTGCACGAGGCGGTGCTGCGGGAGCCCAGCGATGACCACCTCGAGGATGTGGTGATTGCGGAGCTCCAGAGGGGCTACCACCTTGAGGGAAGGGTTCTGCGCCATGCCCTCGTGAAGGTTTCCATGGGCCCTGGCCCCAACCGGGGCGAGGAGCCCGCAGCCACTCCGGAGCCGGACCCCACCGCTTGAGCTGAGGTCCCTGCTCCGGAATCGGTAGGTCGGTTCTCACCCCTTCGGTCCGCCGGGGGCCCGGTTTTAGGCTGGTAACGACTGACAGGGCTGATGGCGGACTACTACGACCTGCTTGGGGTGCCCCGGGAAGCGGACGCCGAGACCCTCAAGCGGGCCTACCGCCGTCTCGCACGCCAGTACCACCCCGACATCAACAAGGATCCGGGCGCCGAGGATCGATTCAAGGAGATCGGCCGGGCCTACGAGGTGCTGAGCGATCCCCAGACCCGATCCCGCTACGACCAGTTCGGAGAAGCGGGGTTGGGGGGGGCTGCCGGGGCCCCCGACATGGGAGACATGGGCGGGTTCGCTGACCTGTTCGAAACCTTCTTCAGTGGCTTCGGGGGCGGCGGTGCCTCCGGGCCCAGGCGGCGGGGTCCCCGGCAGGGGGACGACCTACGCCTTGATCTGACCATCAGCTTCCAGGAGGCCATCGCCGGCCAGGAAAGGGAGGTGCAGATCCGCCATCTGGAAACCTGCACCACCTGCAGTGGCTCCGGGGCCAAATCCGGCAGCGGTCCCACCACCTGTGGTACCTGCAGCGGTGCGGGCCAGGTGCGGCGGGCCACCCGCACCCCCTTCGGCAGCTTCACCCAGGTGGCCCCCTGCCCCACCTGCGAGGGCACTGGCCAGGTGATCGCCGATCCCTGCTCGGCCTGTGGTGGCCAGGGGCTGCAGCAGGTGCGTAAGAAGCTGCGGTTGAACATCCCGGCTGGCGTTGACACCGGCACCCGGTTGCGGGTTCAAGGCGAGGGCAACGCTGGCCAGCGGGGTGGTCCCGCCGGCGACCTCTACGTGTTCCTGACGGTCCAGAACCATCCCCACCTGCGCCGGGATGGCATCCAGATCCACTCGGAGGTGGCGGTCAGTTACCTGCAGGCCATCCTCGGTGACCGCATTGAGGTGGAAACGGTGGACGGAGCTGAGACATTGGAGATCCCCGCCGGCTCCCAGCCCGGGGCTGTGCTCACCCTTACCGGCAAGGGGGTGCCGAAGCTGGGCAACCCCGTAGCCCGGGGCAACCACCTGTTCACGGTGAAGGTGCAGATCCCCACGAAGCTCTCCTCTGAGGAGCGCACCCTGCTTGACCAGCTGGCCGGCCACCATGCTGCCAAGGACCACCCCCACAAGAGCGGCCTGTTCGGCGGGCTGTTCGGTTGAAGGCCGATCTCGACCTGAGGGGAACTCCCTGTCCTTTGAACTTCATTCGCACCCGCCTCGCCCTGGAGCGTGTGGCGGAGGGCGAAATCCTGAGGGTGGATCTTGACGGCGGTGAGCCCGAGCTCCTGGTCAGCGAGGGTCTGCGGGGCGAGGGCCATGACGTGGCGATGGAGCCCAACCCTGATGGTTCCGTGCGCCTCCTGATCCATCGCCATGGCGGCTGAGGCCCAGGTGGTGGCCCTGCAGGCCAACTTTTGTCTGGTCCAGCTGCGATGGCCCGGCCCCGGGGGGACTGATCGCCTGCTCTGCACCCGCCGCACCCGACTAGGCAAGACGGGGCAGCAGATCTGCGTCGGTGACTGGGTCACGGTGGAGGCGATCGACTGGGGGCAGCGGAGCGGCGCCATCGGCGGCCTGGAGGATCGCTTTAGCCTGCTTGAGCGGCCGTTGGTGGCGAATTGCTCCCGCATCGTGGTGGTCGTGGCCCTGGCCCAGCCCGAACCCGATCCTTTGCAGCTCACCCGTTTCCTGATCACTGCCGAGCGCAGCGGCCAGCTGGTGGAGGTGGTGTTCAGCAAGGCGGATCTTGTTTCCCTTGACGAGGCACAGCGCTGGATCAGCCGACTGGAGGGCTGGGGCTATCGAGCGCTGTCGCTCTCCACCCACACCGGCAGTGGTCTGGCCGCATTGGAGGCAAGGCTCTCTACGCCAGGGCTGAGTGTGCTCTGCGGGCCCTCGGGAGTTGGCAAGAGCAGCGTGCTGAACGCCCTCATCCCCGACCTCCAACTCAGGGTGGCCGCTGTTTCCGGCAGGCTCCAGCGCGGCCGCCACACCACCCGCCACGTGGAATTGTTCCGCCTGGGCGAGGATGCGCTGGTGGCGGACACCCCGGGGTTCAACCGACCCGAACTGCCAGGCGATCCCCAGCAGTTGCCCCCGCTGTTCCCTGAGATCCGCCGTGCCCTCGCGACCGGGGGTTGCCGGTTCAGCAATTGCCTTCACCAGGGGGATCCCGGCTGCGCCGTGGGCGAGGGATGGGATCGGTTCCCCCTCTATTCCCACTGCCTCAACGAGATCAGTGGCCCGGCGGAAACCCCTAAGGAGCGTTCCTTCCCTGGATTGCAGCGGGGCCCTGACTCCCGTCGTCGTCAGCGGCAGAGGCTGCTGGAAGAACTGGATCGCGATGGAGTCAGCGAGACAACCAATAAGCGCGGCTCTGCTGACCTCACCCCCCCAGGCCCGGCAGGTTGAGCCCGCCGGTGAGTTGCTCCATGCGCTCCTTCATGGTGTTGGTGGAGAGCTCGTAGGCCGCCTTGAGGGCTTCGAGGGCTGCCGCTTCGGTGGCCTCGGCGCCGTCACTCACCAGTTCCGGCGCCAGGCGGATCCGGATCGGCTGTTGGTTGCCCGAGAGCCAGACGCTTGCCCGGCCATCGGTGCTCGTGCCCTCCAGTTCGAGCGCGTCCAGATCATCTTGGAGCTTCTGGGCGTCCTGCTGGATCTGCTGGGCCTTGCGGAAGGCTTCGGTGAGCTGGCCGAAGTTGGGAAGGCCGAAGCCGGACATGGGATCAATGCGGAACCTGTGGACAGGCTAAGACCTGGGGCCGAGGCGCTTCACCTCGGGGTGCAGCCTCAGGCCGTGGGCTGCCAGTACCCGGTCCTGCACCAGCGCGATCAGTTCATCGATGTCCTGGGCCGTGGCCCCACCGGTGTTGACGATGAAGTTGGCATGCAGCGTCGACACCTGGGCCCCCCCCACCTGGGTGCCTTTGAGACCAAGGGCCTCGATCAGCTGGCCTGCTTTTTGGGGTTCCGGGTTGCGGAAGACGCTGCCGCAACTGGGTTGCTGGTAGGGCTGGCTGCTGGTGCGGCTCTGCAGATTGGCGCTGGTGCGCCGACTGACCTCCTGAGGGTCATGGCCGGCGCTCAATCGGAAACGGGCCGAGAGCACCACCAGCGGCTCCTGCTGCAGGCGGCTGTGGCGGTAGGCAAAGGCCAGGTCGGAGGCCTTGAGTACGAAGGGAACGCCTCCCAGTTGCTGGTCGAGCACGGTCACGTCTTCCAACCACTCCGCCGTGCAGCCCCCCTGGGCCCCCGCATTC
>Ga0194061_1000148_pt1 | contig 41604 bp, 36 predicted proteins | sample SepL2221m_MetaG_FD_163423 | JGI IMG/M metagenome (GOLD analysis project Ga0194061, IMG submission 163423) | Anoxic zone freshwater microbial communities from boreal shield lake in IISD Experimental Lakes Area, Ontario, Canada - Sep2016-L224-21m | ecosystem: Environmental > Aquatic > Freshwater >... | reverse complement strand
TCCAGCGTCAGGGGCGCAGCCGCCCCCCCCCCAGTCACAAAGTCGGCGCGACGCTAGGCTGGCCCTAAGCGGGTAGCACGCGCGAGGCAGAGAGCCGTCAGAGGCTAAATCCGCCGTCCAACACCAACGTCTGGCCGGTCACGTACGCCGCCCGCTCCGAGGCCAGAAACACCACCGCATCAGCCACCTCAGCCGCCGTGCCGAGCCGCTTCAGTGCCGTGTTTTTGACCGCAGCTTCAAAGTACTTATCGTCATACCCGCTGCCTTTCAAGCGCAGTGCAAGGCCCGCGTTGATCAAACCCAGAGCCACCGTATTGGCCCGGACACCAGAGCGGCCCTCCTCACGGGCAATGCCCGTGATCAGGGCGTCAATCGCCGCTTTCGGCGCCACCGACAGCACATCCCGGGCAGGCCAACGGTGCATACCCACGGTGCCAATCTGTACGTAGGACCCACCTAGTGCTCGCAAATGCGGTAACGAAGCGTGCATGACGTTGAAAAACCCATTCGCGTCCGAATTCATCACCGCAAGCCACTTCTCACGCGTGAGATCACCGATAAACACCATGGGAATATGCGCGCCGGATGCGTTAATGACGCTGTGGATGCGCCCGTGCACACCGACGACCTGCGCAAAGAACTGATCAACGTCCGCTGCTTGTTCCACCGACAGCGCATAACTGTGCGCTTGGCGCCCGTGCGCACCCACGCCGGCCACGACAGCATCCGCCGCCGCACGACTCGTACGGTAGGTCAACACCACATCCGTGCCGGCCTCCGCCAACGCCAGACAGATGGCGCTGCCAATGCCGCCACTCCCACCAATGACCACCGCTACCCCGGCCGGGAACTGGTCACGCCGATGCACAGGGGGACCCTCGCGCGATACAGAATTATCCATCGTCTGCTGACCTCGCACGTACAAATGCCGTGCATTCCAATGAGAATAAAATAGTCCAATCCGATTCTGGGAAACACCGCAGCCCTACGCCGAGTTGCATCGCCCGTAACCGCACCAGCGACGCCCAACCGCCAACAGCGACTCAGGCACCTTGAACAAGCGTCGGCTCCCGAGGTGCCACCAACATCATCGTAGCGCTTGCGCGCGCGAGCAGAAGCCCCGTCTCGTCCATTAACTCGCCTTCGACATAAAAGGTGCGGCGCGTGCGCGAGACAACTCGAGCCTTAGCGAGGATGCGGCCTGAGCTTTTAGCACGCAAAAAATTGGTCTTTAACTCCGACGTCGGGGTATAACTCCCGGGTAGGGATCCAGCGCGGGACGCGCGCGCCATGGCCGTATCCAATAAGCTCAGATACACGCCCCCGTGCACGCCATTCGCCTCATGCAGGTGCTGCGGGCCCAGCATCAACTCGATACAATAGTCGTCGCCTTGGAATCCTTTCAATTCCAGACCCAAAAGACTATTAAACCCGCCATTCGCAGTCTCAGTCGTCACAGAGGCCTCGCAAGGCATGCTTCAAAACACGACGGCTCCGCCTAGTGTCGGACGCAAGCAAAGACCTCAAAGCCCCCGTCCGATAATTTCTTTCATAATTTCATTGGTGCCGCCGTAAATCATCTGGGCGCGAGCATCCGCCCAGGCACGCGCCACCGGATAGTCCAGAATGTAACCGTAGCCGCCATGCAGTTGTACGCAGACATCCAGCACACGGTTCTGCAGTTCCGAGCACCACCACTTCGCCATTGCCGACGTTTCGCCACTTAACTCACCGCGCACCGCAGCGTCGATGCATGAATCAACGAAGACCCGGGCGATTTGCGCCTCCGTCTTACACTCGGCGAGTTTGAATTTCGTGTTCTGGAAATCCAGCAGTTTTTTCCCAAAAGCACTGCGCTCCTTCGTGTAGCGGACGGTGGCCTCAATGGCCTCCACCGCACCAGCGACCGACCGAATAGCGATGATCAGCCGCTCCCAGGCCAACTCTTGCATCAAATACGAGAATCCATGGCCCTCCTCACCCAACAAGTTGCCGGTAGGGACCCGCACATCATCGAAGAAAATTTCGGCCGTATCCTGCGCCTTCTGGCCTATTTTATTTAGGATTCGACCCTTCCGGAATCCAACGCGATCCGCCTCTACCAATATCAGAGACACGCCTTTTGCACCGAGCGCCGCATCCGTCTTAGTACAAAGGACTATCAAATCAGTCATGTAGCCATTAGTAATGAAGGTCTTCGAGCCATTGATGACAAACTCGTCGCCACTGCGTTTTGCATGTGTCTTGATGCGTTGCAAATCTGACCCAGCGCTAGGCTCTGTCATTCCCAAAGAACCGATCATCTGACCGGACGCAAGCAGGGGCAGCCATTTGGATTTTTGCTCGGCTGATCCGTAGCGAAAAATATACGGCGCAACAATCTCCGAATGCATCGCAAAGCCAGGGCCAACCGCGTTTATTCGCTGCTGCTCCTCGATCAATACGGCACTATATTTTCTGTCGGCGCCAGACCCGCCATATTCTTCTGGAATGGTGGCGCAAAGAAGGCCTAATTCACCAGCCCGACGCCATATCTGACGATCAACGTACCCCTGCGCCATCCACGTTTCCATATGCGGCGCAATTTCATCTTCCATGAAACGGCGAACCGTCGACCGGAATGCCTCGTGCTCCTCAGAAAAAATCGTTCTCTCGACGGGCATTGGCATTACGCGGTCCTTGAACGGGACATGGTTCTTCTGAGGCTATCCCGTCATGGGACGCATAGGATACCGGATACAACTTGGTAAGCATGCATCGCCCATACGCTCAATTGAAACTCGCAAATTACCGATCGAGTCGAGATCAGTTCTTTAGACGATTAGACGATGCAAACAAGTTCAAAAATCGCATAAACCATGCGACTATTACCGAGAATCTCAAATCTTCAGGAACAGTGATGGCGGCTTACGTAATCGGCCTTCTGCAGGTAGAGGACTGGAGCTGGTACAAAGAGTACCGCAACATAGTTGAGCCTTTAATTCACAAGCACGGCGGCAGGTATCTATCAAAAGGCATAGAGTTCTCTTACCTTGAGGGACAGCAAACACCGACCTCTGCGGTCGTCATGCTGGAATTTCCGTCGCAAGAACACGTTGCCCGCTGGTACGCCGATCCCGATTACGCCCCCATGATCGCATTACGTCAACGTAGCGCGATCACCCAATTACTGACCGTCCAGGGCTTGCCGGATCGCCAATCCAAACCGTAGCCGGCAACGCTTCTTTACTGCTGCTGCATCATTTCCTTGACGGCATTCTGCAGCGCATCGACGATGCCATCGTGCCCCCAGACATCGCCTTCGCAGAATTCGTTCGCGCGCCAAGACTCATCCACGAGTCGCCCATCACAGCCCACTTCCACGTCGAAGCCCCCGGGGCCACGCATATAAAACGAAAGCATACGATCATTACGGTGGCGTCCCATCGCGCTGACCACATTGAATCCCGCCTTTTTAGCGCGATCGAGCGTACGCCCTACGGCATCAATATCCGTCACTTCGACGAGTAAGTGCTGAATACCTGTGACTCCACCGAGATCAACCATCGCAAGACTATGATGGCGCGCATTGCAGCGTAGGAACTGAAGGCTGCTAGCTGGACCAAACTTTATATAATCAGTCAAGCGAAAGCCGAGCACTTCAGTATAGAAATGGAAACACTCTGCTTGCTTAGTTAAGAAAAGGTTTAAGTGCCCGAATCCCAGACTGCCAGCGACGAATTGATGCTCGATATAGGGCGACTGAAAATTGTAGTCGCAAGTATGACCGTAGAACAGTTCGATGACCAAACCGCACGGGTCCTGAATCCTAGCTAACGCGGTGACGGCGCGCGCACCCGCCTCGGCCTCAGTACCGTAGGTGACCGCGATACCGGCATGCTGCAACTCGTGCAAACCTTGGGCATAGGCCTCTGGTCCTTCAAATTCCATGCCGATATACAGCAAGGCGCCGTTCTTAGCATGGGGATGTACCGCGATGCGCCATTGCCGATCGTCCATCTTGAGGAAAACGGAGCCATCGGCGGCAATGCCGGTCTGCTCACTCGCTGCTCGCGGTACGCCCGGAAATCCCCAACCCATACCTGGAATGGCTCGGGCAGGCATCATTCCCAACACATCAGTGCCGTACTTCAGCCATTCGAGCGGCGCAGTCGAACCGATGCCCAAATACGCGATTGCCTTGATCTGCATGCGAAGCTTCCTTCCCGAGATAATGAAGACGATTCACAGACACGTAGACAGCCTTTAGCGCACCGTCCGCCGCAGAGCAAAGTCCTACCCTACCCGCCTACATTAATTTCTTGGCCGACTCGCATACCACTCGTATTCGATAGCCTACAGTCACACTAGCGCAAGCGTGAGCCGACTCCATCTAAAAAAAACCCGTCCTTCGATCTACCGACCCGAGTAATCATCCTTTGCCAGCAGCCGCCATAGCAGCCGAGCATTAGAGCAGCGCCAACACGAGGGTTTTGAGGCGATGGTGCTACTGGTGTAGCGGAGCCAACACGCTGCGAGGTGCTTAAGGGAACTCCCTCAAGTGGTCAGATATTTGGTGACGGCATTGGCAAGTTGGTCAGCGAACTCGTCATCCGTCAACGCTGGCGCCGGATCCTCGAGGTAACTGTTAATACCACCAACTACCATGTATTCAACGACCGCCATCGCCATGTCTAGATTCTCAATTTTGATCTCGTCCCGGTGGTGCAGATAGAACGAACGTACGGTGGGGTAGAGAAACGTTTCAGGCGTCAGAGAGACGCGACTTGCATCAACGTCTGGCCCTTCGCGATGCAGATGCTTGAATATCGTTGCGTTCTTTTTCCGAGTCAGCAGCAGCAATCGCATAATGCCTGGATTGCACTGTGCCAACGGCTCATGCATGCATGCCAATAGCTGCTGACGAACCGGCGCGGAACTCTTAATGACCACATCTTCTATAAGCGCCGCCAATATCGCTTCCTTGCGAGGAAAATACTGGTAGATCGTCCCGATGCTGACCCCAGCCACTTCAGCAATATGGTTAGTAGTCGCGTAATCGTAGCCTTGCTTCGAAATAATCGACTCGGCTGCCTGGAGAATGCACTCGACAGTGACGCGTGCACGCGGCTGCGTCGGGAGCTTGCGCGGCGCGGTCTCCTTTGCGATGGCTTTCATGACCCCCCCCTCATTCGATCGGCACAGAAGCGCTCTGACTGCAAAAATTACGCAAACTAAGCAGAATCAGTCCCTAGTGGACAGTATTGCGTACCTACTACCTATACTATCCCCCTCTGCGGAAAGCAACGGCGAGCTAAAGCACCCGCCTGTAGATACGAGTCTTTGCTCAGTTTTTGCTTTCTTTTCGAGCCCGCGCACCCAACCAAATCAATCGCCGGCTACGACACTAGCCTTAGCAGGGGATCCACCCTTAAGGGCGCCAAGCCGCGCCAGAGCGGTGCCAAACTGACGGCGATTGTCCCACCGCAGGCACCGCAATCCGCACGTCCGCCGTGGTCGCAATGCGCGCCGCGACGGCTAGCTCAATCGCAAGGCTTACCCAGAGAAAGTCAGCCTCGGGCTCAACCACCTGAATGACCCCCGAAAGTTCCAGTGGGTCTCCAGGACAAATCGGGCTGCGCATGGAAAACCGCAGCCGCCCCAACCGCGCCGCTGGGCCGAACCAATCGGTAACATACGCGCTAATGAGGCCCGCCTGGGTGTAATTGTTCATGATGATATTGGGCAATCGACCTTCCGACTGCGCCCACACGACATCGTGATGTAGCGGTTGCCAGTCTCTGCTGGTCGCGGCGCCCATGATGATCGACTTCGTCGTGACACCAATACGACGCGTCGGCAGACGATCATGGACGGCCGGTTGCAGAGTCACGACGCCTCCTGGTGTGTGGCAGCGCTACCGTAGGCGAGGAAGGAGATGGAATGCCGGCCGAATAAGGCCTGATCTTGTCTTCGGTAGATAAGATCTATCGTCCAATCTCGGCCCGGACCGAGCCTGGTTAATCGTTCATCACTGACCGCACGCAAAATCTGCTCCACGCGTACCGAATCGCCCGCACGAACCGGCTCGTGATATTCAATTTCTACATTGGTCACGATTCCATTTGGGTAGCCGAAGGCCTCCTTTAACAAAAAGTGCAGCTCCATTGGCCGGAGCCCGTCACCCTCCTTACCTGGAAACCAGTCATACGCACTACCCCAACTGGGCAACATCGCCGGAGGGGCAATCGCGCTGCCCGTATGGGCTTCGGCAAACGCCTCGTCCCAGTACAGCGGATTGCCGTCTTGAACGGCAGCACAGAAACTGAGCCAGGACGCCTTTTCCACCGTGACCGTGTGATCGACAGTGACAACTGCTTGCCCGATCCAAGACCTGACCAACAACGGCAGATCAGACACGGCCATCACCCAAACCCAAGATCGCCACCGCAGAGACACAGTTAAAAGGCACGCCACCCAGATTGTGACTGAGCCCTAAAACCGGATTTTTCAACTGCCGTTGCCCCGCCCGGCCCAACAACTGCAAGTAGTTTTCGTAAACCATACGCAGTCCCGACGCCCCGATGGGGTGACCGAAACACTTGAGGCCCCCATCAATCTGACACGGCATTCGGCCGTCCGCGTCGAAAAACCCATCCATGATGTCCTTCACGGCTCCACCATCCACTGAAATGCCCAAATCCTCCATCGTCACCAGTTCTGTGATCGAGAAGCAATCATGCACCTCCATCATACTGATCTCATCACGCGGTCGGGAAATGCCGGCCTCCGCATAGGCTTTTTTTGCGGCAATGCGCGTATTAAGCACATAGCTACCATCCCAATCGCCCGTCCCAATCTCCCGACCCGAACTTAACGACAATTGCAGAGCTTTAATCGTCACCAAATCCCGCTTGCCGAGACCCCGCGCGATATCAGGGGTCGTCACAATGGCGCAGGCAGCTCCGTCGCTGACGCCACAACAGTCGTAGATCCCGAGCGGGTCCGCAATGAGCGGCGCGTTCAATATCGCATCAAGACTGACTTCTTTCTGCAGGTGGGCTTTCGGATTCTTCGCACCATTCTGGTGGCTCTTCCAAGAAACCCGGGCCATCGCATTCTTCAAATCCTGCTTTGACATCCCGTAGCGAGCGCGATAACCCGTCGCTAGCTGCGCGAAGCCGCCAGGTGCTGAGGTCACGGGGAAAAGCAAATCATTGAGCGTTCCGCGCGTACCGGTCGGCAATCCCCCGTAGCCCGTATCCTTGAGCTTCTCTGCGCCAATGGCGAGCGCAAAATCCACTACGCCCGCCGCTACCGCGTAGGCTGCACCCCGCAGCGCCTCGGTACCCGTCGCACACATATTTTCAACGCGAGTGACGGGGATGCCGCCCATTCGCAGCGCGGTACTCGCAGGAATTGCTGAGGTGCCGACATTCACTCGATCAACCGCAGACCCGTACCAGACAGCCTCTATCTGCTGCTTCTCAATCCCCGCATCCTGCAATGCTTCTTGCAGCGCCTCATTGAGGAGGTGTTCGGTACCGCAGTCCCAGCGCTCCCCAAACTTGGAGCACCCCATGCCAATAATGGCTACCTTGTCCTTAATGCCCGTTGCCATGAAAACTCCTCCTACAGAGCTCAGCCAACCGGCGTTGCTTTCCAAAAATAACGCAAGTGGTCACGTAAATCGTCTCGATCCTTGACACGGAAGACCATGCGCAGCCGCGTACCGACGTCGAACTGATCAGGCTCGACATCCACCATTTCCATCAGGGTACGGGCCCCATTGTCGAACTGCACTAACCCAACGTAGAGAGGCGGTGCGGGGTAATAACTCAACCAATCCGCCGTAAACGTCACGACCTGAGCTGATTCATCCGCCAGCGGCACTGCAGACATCGGCTCCAAGGCACCGCAACGCACACACGCCGGCATTGGTGGGAATTGCGCTGCTCCACATACGGCACAGCGACCTCCAATGAGGGAAAATACCTGCTCTCTTACCCGATACTGCTGACTTAAAGACGTCTTTGCATCGAATTCGGCACGCATGCCCCAATCCATCTTCAGCTCACCAGAAAATGCGAGGAATTTATTGTATTGCGTCTCTTTATGCCCATCGTTTAGCGCCTGACTAACACTGACTCCGGCGCAAAAGTCCCGAATCGCCTCAGTAGCCTCCAGCAAAAGCACATCGCAGCCCCCGCCGAATCCGACCACCAAAATACGATCTCCAGGCTGTGCTTTCTCTAAAGCTGCGGCGAGCAGCAACAACGGATGTGCCGCACCGGTGTCCCCACAACGGACCGCCAAATTATCTACGACCGCATCCGCAGGAATTTTTAGAATTTTAGCGACGGATAGCGCCGAACCGGGCACGGTTGACGCGAAGCAAAAATGGTTGATTTGCGCTCCAGATAAGCCATTGCTCACCAACAGCTTTCCGACCAAATCGGGAATGATTTTCAAATAACCTTCATCACGAACCCAGCGTTCCTCCCAGTGATAGTCATAATTCGCGCCAGTGCTACGAAAATGGTCGGTGAACTGATTAACGTTGGAATCTGCCGCAACCACGCGCGCGATTAAATCTCCAGATCCCACCGCAAACGCAGCACCCGCCGCACCGTACTGCATCTCCTGTGCACTGGCCGGCTTCGCCCGCCGATTATCGGCCGCTACCACGACAGAGTCGCCGACAGCAGAGGACTGCAGCGCGCGAATCAGCGCAGACGTTCCGGCCCGCAGAGAGCCCGTCGAATCCAGCGCAGTCATACTCCCGGCCAGTCCACAGGCCGCAGACACAACACTCGCATTGAGGAAGTCCGAAAATACGGCCGTTGTTGAACAGAACGTGAGGGAATTTATATTGTTCAGGGACCCCGATCGCAAGAGGGCGCGAACAGCATCGACACTCATCGTGATCGCATCCTCATCCCAGCTACAGAAAGAGCGCTCCCCTTTTGCAATTGCGCTCAAACCAGGCACCGCCCATGCGTGCGCGGCAGCGATCGCCGCGCGTTCCATGCGCAACCGAGGGATATAGACAGAATACGATTTGATGCCGACTGCATTCATTCCAACGCTCCGTTACTGACCCTTGCGCATATACCTTGCTGAGCGCCGCCGAGACAAAGGAACTTCAGAAAGGCACGCCGACCCCCGACGCACGATCGGGCGCATCATACTGGCTCCCAACTGAAGATCTCGGGCGAGCGTTCTAAGCGGAAATAACTCGGCTCAAAGGGACCGAGAACCCGGTCTAGAACGGTTTCTGGCGTCCAACCATCGGACGTATGCGCCGTGCGAATTGGCCGCGGCTGACTATAAAGAAAAATTTCATTGTTACGGACGCCAAAAATCTGCCCTGTCGTGCGACGCCCCCGATCACTGGCCAACGCAATCACCAGCGGCGCGATTTTTTCAGGTGTCATACGCCGCATCATTTCGAGCGCTTTGGCGTTATCTGGCGTCTCCGCAATATTTGAAATCATGCGCGTCCACGCAGCCGGGGCAATCGCGTTGGAGGTCACGCCATAGCGCTGCATATCGAATGCAATACACTTGGACATGCCCGCGACGCCCATCTTCGCAGCGCCGTAGTTGACCTGTCCGACATTGCCAATCAGTCCACTGGTGGATGTCATGTGCACGTAACAGCCGCCATTTTGCGACCGAAAATGTGGAGCCGCCGCGCGAGAGACATAAAAAACGCCGCGCAGATTGACATTATCGACGAAGTCGAACTCCTCTTTGGTCATCTTATGGAACATATTGTCCCGTACAATTCCCGCATTATTTACTACGACATCCACGCGACCGAACGCATCGACTGCGTCCTTAATAATCCCGTGTGCATCGTCCCAGTCCGACACATCGCGCACACTGGCAATGGCCACGCCACCGCGTGCGATAATCTCATCAACGACCCCTTGCGCGACCGTCGGATCGCGGCCCTCACCAGTGGCGGTCACGCCCGCATCGTTGACCACCACGTGGGCACCATGTTGCGCGGCCATCTTGGCAATCGCGGCTCCAACGCCCATACCAGCCCCGGTCACCACCACAACTTTTTTTGCCAACAACATCACTCTTCCCCCGTTGTATTTTCTTTGCGGCCTATACGGCAGTCAGAGAAAAATCTATGACCGGCTGAAAACGCCGCCCAGCTGAACTCCATAAAAAACGATAAAATTAATTCGCGATCTGAAGTTCAGTAAATTTCGTAAGTAAGCGTTGCCGTTTCCTCTCCGCTTTCCGAATGGACTCTTCCTTGACCGTGTCATACCCCCGGATTTCCTCTGGCAGCGCTGCAATTTCAACAGCCAAGCCGTGAGAAGAGGGCTTCAATCCGCCTAGGAGAGTCCCGATCGTTTGCTCGTATTCCGCAATTAGCTGTCTTTCAATGCGCCGATGTGTGGCATAGCCGAACAGATCAAACTTCGTTCCCCGTAGACGCTTACATCGCGCCAGAAAACGGAACAAGTGGAGCGCCCACGGCCCGAGAGGTCGTTTCTTGTAACGCCCAGTCTGCGGATCCCGAGACTGAAAAAATGGCGGCGCCATATTGAATTCAATCGTGAAATCGCCCTCAAAGGCTTCCTCAAGACTGCGCCGGAATGAGGGATGCGTATAGAGTCTGGCAACCTCATATTCATCTTTATAGGCAAGCAACTTAAAGTAGTAGGTGGCAACCGCTTTCGTCAGCGCGCCAGGCGCCCCCATCACGCCGGCCTCGCATTCGGCGACCTTGCGTACCAGCGCCTCGTATCTCGCTGCGTAGCGCGCATCCTGATAGTCGACCAAACGCACCGCGCGACGTTGCACCAGATCCGCGGTGGTGTCTTCATATATAGGTGACTCGAGAATTGGAGTTCCGTTCGCTACGGATTCGACGTACGCGGGCTCGTGGGCGGTCAGCCGGCCCCACCCGAGGCTGACCTTGTTCATCTGCACTTCAACGCCATTCAAGTCTATAGCCCGTTCGATAGCCGCGAGGCTTACGGGCAGTAGACCGCGCTGCGCCGCGTAACCCACCAGAAACAGATTGGCACCGAGAGCATTGCCCATCAAAGCCGCCGCCAGACGCGTAGCCGCTACAAACTCAGCCTGCCCGGTACCAGCCACTTTTTCGATGGATTGCATCATCGGAGCAGCGGCAAGATTCAAGTTCGGATTGGTCGCAAACGCAAACGTCGGAGCAACATGGCTGTTAACAATCAGGCGTGTCGTGTCGGAATTTATTTTTGAAAGTGCGTCCTGCCCAGCAGTCACCACGATATCGCTGCCGAGCACCAGGTCAGCGCCGCGGCTAGCAATCCGGGTGGCGTACAAGTCAGCGGCATTATCAGCAATACGAACGTGGCTCGTGACCGGTCCATTGCGTTGGGCCAATCCAGCAACGTCCAGCACAGAACAGGACTTCCCTTCCAGGTGCGCGGCCACCCCGAGAAGCGCGCCCACCGTCACCACTCCTGATCCACCGATGCCGGTGACCAAAATGCTATATGGGGATGCGCTAGCGGCCACTACGGGTGGGGGAAGCGAAACCAGTCTCGCGTCCAGATCGAGGCCGCCGGCCAGCCCGGAACCCGTACCGCGCGCCTTGGGGCGACCACCACGAACGGTGACAAAGCTGGGACAGTAGCCCTTCAAACAGGAGAAATCTTTGTTACAGGCGGATTGATTTACCTGCCTCTTTCGACCGAACTCGGTTTCTACGGGCTCAATCGCTATGCAATTGGATTGGACACTGCAGTCACCGCACCCTTCACATACCGATTCGTTGATAAAAGTCCGTTGATCAGGATCAATCGCCTGGCCCCTTTTACGTCGGCGCCTGAGCTCGGTCGCACAAGTTTGGTCAAAGATAAGTGCAGATACGCCTTTCCATTCTCTTAGTTCGCGCTGAACCTGATCTAAACTATCCCGGTGATGCAGCGTGACGCCAGGTGCGAAGTCCACCTGCCGGGCACCGTATTGGGTTACGTCATTGCTGACCACCGCTATGCGGCCAACGCCCTCTGCATGCACCTGACGACTGAGTGCATCGACCTGCACTTGTCCTTCCACCTTTTGGCCGCCGGTCATCGCGACCGCATCGTTGACCAGAATCTTGTAGGTGATATTGACCTGCGCGGCTACGGCTGCGCGGATCGCCAGGATCCCGGAATGAAAATAAGTGCCGTCCCCCAAATTCTGGAATACGTGCGTCGTCGTGTTGAACGGTGAGGCCCCTATCCAGAAGGCCCCCTCCCCACCCATTTGACTGAGCGCCAACGTACGCCGTTCCGGCAGAAAGAGCGCCATCCCATGACACCCGATGCCACCAAAGGCCACGCTGCCGTCGGGTACATTGGTGGACGTGTTGTGCGGGCATCCGCCGCAAAAAGCGGGCAGCCGCATCAGCCCCGGGGCCCCCAAACCGGGCTGCGCTCTCGCCTGTTCCAATACCGCAACCCGCTGCTGCAATGCGCTGTTTGCCTGCAAAGATAGAACTCGGCGGCCAATCACGATCGCCACAGACACGGCGTCGAGTTCGCCATCGGCACTGAGCAAGAGCTGACCTTGCTGATCGTACTTACCGAGCAACCGTGGCCTCGGCGCGCTGTGATACAGCAACTTGGCCAATTGATCCTCGATCACCGGCCTCTTTTCCTCGACGACGAGCAGTTCTTCCTGACCTCGTGCGAATGCCAGCGCATTCACCGGCTCCAGTGGCCACGGCATCGCCACCTTATAGACCGAGAGGCCCACCGCCTGACACCCGGCCTCGTCGAGCCCCAACTCATCCAACGCTTGCATGACATCCAGAAACGCCTTGCCTGAGGTCACGATCCCTAACCGGCGGCTAGCACTGTCCAACACCACGCGATCTAACCGGTTGGCGCGAACAAACGCCTGTGCCGCTGGAAGTCGGTGGCGATATTGCCGCACTTCTTGCAGCGCAGGCATCACACCCCAACGGGCATGCAAACCTTCTTTTGGTATCAGCACGTCGGTAGGCGTGTGAATCTGAACGCGCTCAGAGTCAATCGCCACGGAGGCACTGCTCTCAACCGTGTCTGTGACGCATTTCATCCCCACCCAGCAGCCCGAATACCGCGACAATGCGAAACCATAGAGGCCGAAGTCGATGAAGTCCTGGACCGTTGCGGGATTGAGGTACGGCATACCAAAGTGAATAAACGCCTGATCACTCTGGTGGGCTGTCGTTGAAGACTTAGCCCCATGGTCATCACCGGCCAGAACAAGCACACCGCCCTGCACCGACGCGCCCGCGTAACTACCATGCTTCAGCGCATCGCCTGCCCGATCCACGCCTGGGCCCTTCCCGTACCAGATCCCAAAGACGCCATCGTAGGAGGCTCCCGCCATTAGACCTGCCTGCTGAGAGCCCGAAACGGCAGTCGCAGCCAACTCTTCATTCAGACCCGGCTGAAAATGGATTTGGTTTGCCTGCAGATGAGTGGCCGCTTGCTTGAGCGCCAAGTCATACCCCCCTAGCGGTGATCCCGTATAGCCAGAAATAAAGCCTGCAGTATTGAGGCCCGCAGCCAGATCTCGCTGCCTTTGCATCAGCGGCAGTCGTACCAACGCTTGTGATCCAGTCAAATAGATACGACCAGAGCTCAGCGTATAACGTTCATCCAACTGATAAGCGTAGTCCACCCGCGCAACCGCGGAACCATTGTCACTATCGGACGCCATGATTCTAATTTTCCTGCATGAACTCGAGTGTATTTCCGTCCGGGTCCTCTACCAGAGCGACCTTAACCCCTGGCCGCAACTCACGCACATCCACCACCACGCGATATCCTGCAGCGCGGCAAGCGGCGACCACTGCATCTAGATTGCGGACTGATAACGCGCAATAGCGATAGCCCGTTGCGCCAGCATACCCACCGCGATGCAGCGCGTTCTTCGGGGGTTCCTCGAGCACCAACATCTTGATATAGCTGTCCCCACATTGGAGTTTTTTGACAACTCCTCCAGGGATCGGCACCTCAGCCACCAACGTAAGGCCGAGCGTATCGCAATAAAACGCAAGCATCGCCGGCGCATCCGCTGTAACGATGCCCAAGTCGAGGGCCCGCCTGTTTAACTCGAGACTCATAAAAATTACCTCTGGTGCGGTGGCGCGGCTTAGCTACCTTTGGGCGAAGTCGCTGTAAGGATCCAACAGGGAAGCGCCACATCGGGCGCGCACAACCTAAAACACACGCGCAACGGCGCGCCAATTTTCAGGCCAACCGGCTTCAGGTCAGTGACAAGCTGTCCATCCTCGCACGCAAGATTCCCGACGATGCGGATCAGAGGATCTTCATCCATTTGCGCCAAGACTACAAAATAAGGCGCTATTTTCTCGAAGGCCGGCAATAGAGGGCGCCGCGGGGTTGCATAGGACCAAACCGTGGCAGAGCCCGAGAGCACGTGCCAGTGCGATTGCACCGATTGGCAACTCGAACACCGCAAGCGTGGTGGAAAACGCATGCGATTACAGTGGTCGCAGCGCTGAATAGCCAGTTGGGAGCGCAACGCTGCCTGCCAAAACGGGGCATCTGTCAGGTCTTCTGTACTCGGGAGCGGGAGCGTATCAATCAATTAAGCTCTCCGCAGCAGAAGAGCGCCATTTGGCGTGCTATCACAGGTGGTTACAAGAGAAAAATCCACATCACTCACCTGCGCCGTAGAGGTGCCTCGCACCTGCCGAACCGCCTCCACGACTAAATTCATCCCATGCAGATAAACCTCCGAGAGACTGCCCCCAGAAGTATTCACCGGCAGCCGGCCACACAGCCGTGTACCGCCTTCTGCAACAAACTGGCCCGCTGTACCTCTGGCACAAAACCCGTAGGCCTCTAGCGAGAAGAGCACCAATGGAGAGAACGCGTCGTAGAACTGAGCCACCGAAACCCCGCTCGGACCACAGTCCGCTTGGCGCCAAAGATTGGCTGCAGTCACATAAGACGAACTGCGGAGCGGATCCGCCCCATGATAATCCGCCATCACCTGATGCTCGCGCGTCATGCCTTGCGAGAAGGCATGCACGAGCACAGGCTTTTGCCGCAGCTCGTGGGCCCGATCGGAACGAGTAAGCACGACTGCAACGGCTCCATCGGTTTCTAGGCAATTATCGTAAAGGCACAACGGGTCGGAAATCATTCTTGCGTCCAGATACTGGGCCGTCGACAGCATTCGGTCATGCATGAAGGCAGCAGGGTTCCTGTTCGCGTATTCGCGCTGGGCGAGAGCCACTTCAGCCAACTGCTCACGGGTCACCTTGTACTCGTCCATATAACGGCGCGCAATCATCGCCACCTCATCTACGGGCCGCACTAATCCTGACGGTCTCGACCATTTCCAATGGTCGGAGATTCTCTCTTCAACGCCGGACCACAGGCGCGTATCGGCACCACTTCGTTTTCTCGAACGCCAGACGACACCGACGTTTGCAATGCCTGCCGCTATGGCGAGCGCCACTTGACCCACGGCGCCGCAGGCAGCGCCACCGCCGTAGGGCGACTGCGCGAAAAAATGCAATTCGCCGAACCCGATGTTCCTAGCCAGCTCAAACTCTGGCGTCTTTTCATAGGTAAAACAACCCACCGCATCGACATCGGACGCGCGCAAACCCGCATCTTCTAAAGCGCTTAACACCGCTTGGCACCCGAGTTCTAGCTCACTTTCGGGCAACGCCTTCCCGTAACGAGTCTGACCAATTCCAACAATCGCGGTCTGATCCTTAAACATTACAGACCCGCTCGCGGCCGACCGCGCCAGCACGATGCACTTACCTCTCTGACTTCGAGAAATAAATTCAATGCAAACCTCGACTCGACTTTATGCGGCTCTTTGGATTCGCGGCGTAGGCTTCCACGATGGCAGCTCGCACGCCGCGCAACTCCTCATTCTCTTTCCTTTCATTCGCCATAGCTGCACCTAAACTCGAATGGGCAGCGAACGCCAGCGATCGCTTAGCTGCGGCGATGCTTTGTCGGGGACTTTCCATAATTTTCTCGGCCATCGCTCTTGCGTGACTGAGTAATTGATCTGTTGGAACCACTTTATTAACAAGGCCGATTTCAAGGGCTTCCTGCGCGCTCAACGTTGCATTTGAAAAAATGATCTCCGCAGCCTTCGCATAACCGGTCAGTCGCTGCAAGAGATGGGTGGCCCCAAGTCCAGGTACCATCCCCAAATGGGCGAAGGGGAAAGAGAAAATCGCATCGCTCGCCGCAATCCGCAGATCGAAAGCGAGCAGCATCGTAGAACCAATTCCTACAGCTGCACCCTGAATCGCTGCGATCAGCGGCTTCGGCGCCCGGATCAGCTCGAGCGAAAAAGTGTTGATGAAGGATTCTTCACCTAAACGCACGCCGTACTTGCCGAGCTTACCTGTCAGAAATTCCCGATCAGCGCCGGCGCAAAAACTTTGGCCGGCACCAGATAAAATAACCACGCGAACCTCGTCGGCCTCAATCGCGTGGCCAATGGCATGTACCAATTCCTCACCCATGTCCGGCGTGTAGGCGTTACGGCGCTCCGGCCGGTGGAGTTCAATATGCGCTATCCCGGCGTCTATGCTGACTCTGATCGATTCGTAAATCATAGCCGCCTCATCCCTCATCCAATGGTAGCCAACGTGGTGGTCGCTTTTGCAGGTAGGCGCTCCCGCCTTCTACAAAATCCGGATGGCCAGAGTGCGCCATCATGAGTTGCCACGCGTGAACCATCCCGTCCGTCAGACCGCGGTCGGCGGACTCCCAGATCGCCTGTTTGGTTCGTGCCATGGCCGCCGGAGAGTTCTCCTTAATTAAGTCGGCAAGCGCTTGGGCGCGGCGCATGAGCCCATCAGCGGCGACCACCTCACCGACCATGCCCAGCGCGAGCGCTTGGTCGGCCGTGATGCGCTCAGCACCACCGACCAGCGCCATACGTAAAACCGCCTGCATGGGCATCCGTCTACATAAACTAACGGACTCAAGTCCCGCCACCAACCCAACCTTGACATGGGTATCGAAAAATGTGGCCGTATCGGAGGCGATCACGATGTCGCTGTCGGCGACAAAGTGCAGCCCGCCACCGACAGTGAGTCCGTTGACCGCGCAGATCACTGGCTTCCAGATGCGATTCTGAAGAGAGGTCCACCGAATCGAAGCCAACGTCGCAGTCTCGGCGCTCCCATCTAGGGCCGGGAGGTCACTGAGGTCTGCCCCCGTGCAAAAGGCCTTCGACCCCGCCCCCGTTATGATGGCTACCACCGCGCAAGGATCGGTATTAAAACGCTCCCAAACGAGGGGTAATTCCCGACTCATCACACCGTTCACGGCATTATGCTGCGTCGGGCGGTTGAGCGTAATCGTGGCCACGCGGTCTACCACGTCGTAGGCGATCGTCTCATACATGTTGCGACAGGCCTGCATCTGGAAGCTCTTGTAACAACAACGCCGCAATACGCTCCTCTAGCACCTCGGCGTCCCAATTTAGGACCTGTAGTTGCTTGGCGCGTCGAAAGAATAATTGGGGGTCGGCATCATTCGTATAACCAATCCCACCGTGCACCTGGATGGCCACTGCAGACGCGCGGCGGAACATCTCACAGGCCTGCAGCTTTGCAATCGCGGCTAAGCGTTTAAATGCGTATCCCCCATCCTTCGCCCACGCCGCCTGTCGAACGAGTAGGCGGCACCCCTCGAGTTCCACAGCCACGTCCGCGAGACTGTGAGCGATTGCTTGAAAAGATCCAATCGGTTTACCAAATGCTTCTCGCACCTTGGCGTATTCCACCGTCAGTTCGAGCACGCGGGCAGCGCCCCCGACCGCCTGGGCTGCAAGGGCAATTAACGAGACCGACATAGCATCGTCCCAATCAGCAGAAATGTCTGCTCCCTCCTTTAACAACTGGCAATTGTCGACATGCACAGCCGAAAATTCCAGCTTAAATTGCGCCTCGCGAGCATGATTAGGCTGATATTGCATAGAAAGCCCAGAAGCATTCGGCTCAACAAGCACCGCAACAGAGCGTTCTGCGTCATCGCGCGCGAGGACCAGCAAGGCCTGCGCACTCGATGCGTACGGCACCAAATACTTCGTGCCTGATAGCCGATATCCTGACCCATCCCGGATCAGACGGCACTGCAGTGCTCGTATCGAGTGACCCCTGCCTGGCTCAACACTGGCAACACTGAGAATTTGCCCCGCCCCGGCAATACCCGAGAGCCACCGCTGCCGCTGGTCGTCGCTCCCGGCGAAACTGAGCAAGTATTGGGCGAGAACGGAACTAACAAAATGAGCAGAGAAGGCGAGGTGTCGACCGAACTCCTCATGAACAACCGTGAGTTCGAAAGCACCAAGGCCAAGACCACCGTATTGCGGATCAACGGCTAGGCCAGCGATACCTGACTCAACCAGTCCATTCCAAAACGCAGGCGAATAGCCGGGAACCGTCCCTTCTACTGCTCTTAAATTCGCAATCGAACAGAAATTCTCACAAAGACGACGTGTGACGTCACGCAGCATGATCTGTTCTTCGCTAAAGCGCAGGTCCATCAGGTAATACTCATTTGGCTCAAAAACTTACAATTCTTATCTTTCCTAACTGCGCCCGATAAGCCCCGTTTTTTATCGCCGTTAATCGCAACTGAAAAGCAAGTAACGCTTTTGTGCGTCATTGTCAGTTTGTCACTGGCAGCGCTAAACCTCGACGCGCAATGATATTTTTTTGAATTTCGGAGGTGCCCGCGCCAATCGTATCCAACGCACTCGCTCGGTAGGCCCATTCCCACTTACCACCGAGGGGCGCATCCGGACCAGACTTATGAAGAAGCCCTTCTGGCCCAAGAATATCCATCATCGTATTCGCCATCCGTTGCGACAACGTCGTAGAGTAGAGCTTATACATCGCCGCTTCGACGGTCGGCACACCACCCTGAGAGGCTGAAAAAATTACGCTGCGCTGCAGCATTTTCGCCGTCTCATATTGCGCTGTGATACGAGCCATCTGCTGTCGAATCTCGGGAATCTCGCAAAGGAGTCGTCCACTACGACGTTCCGACTTTACGTACTTCCACATTTGCTGCAACTTGACCTCCAGTGGGCTAATTGCATAAATCGTAAACCGTTCGAAATCCAACGCTTCGCTGATGTATGTCCAGCCTTTGTTTAGCTCGCCAATCCGATAGTCGTCGTGCACCCAAACATCGTCAAGAAAAACCTGATTGGTCCGATGTTCGCCCAGGGTATGAATTGCGCGAACGGTAATGCCTGAATGATTCATCGGTACTAGGAAAAGACTGATGCCCTTGTGTTTCGCAGCTTCAAAATCAGTGCGCGCCGCAAGCCAATACCAGTCAGCGAAATGAGCGGATGTGTTCCAGATTTTTTGACCATTGAAACGCCATCCTTCACCACTTCTTTCTGCTTTCAATCTGAGGGACGCCAAATCAGAGCCAGCGCCCGGTTCTGAATAGCCAAGCGCAAACTCGATTTCGGCATTCCGTATTTTCGGCAGAAACTCAGATTTCAGTTTTTCTGAACCATGACGAATCAACGTTTTTCCAACAATCCCGATTCCTTTGCCGATCAGAGGCGCGCCAACACGGGCCAATTCCTCATTGAGTAGATATTCATAAATCCCATTTTTTTCGCTCCCGCCATATTCCTTAGGCCAAGACATCCCGAGGTATCCGCGCTTTGCCATTTCTTGATTAAATCGACGGCGCGCGGGGGTGTCTGAGAGCATCGAATCCGAGTCCCTATCGGGCGCCATTACATCGGCCGCGTCCGGCAGCAGTGATTGTTCCTGTATGAACGCACGGACCTCGTCGATAAAGCGACGTTCGTCTGTATCAAAGTCAAAGTCCATGGCGTTTTTCCGATGCGCGCAGCTTCATTTCTAAATCCATTGTCCTGAACAAAGTAAGCGCTGTACGAAAGGGATTGCTCTATCTGAGGAGAGTGCTGGCGCTGCAGTGCTAGACAGTCGTTTAGAACAGAGGATCCGTCTATTTGGGCGTAACAGAGAGAATGATGCGGCGCACAGCCCCTCACTTGGTACTCGCAAACCCGCCCGATAGGGCCGAGCCAATTGGGCTGCTTTCCGCCTTGCCTGGCCTACGATGTACGCGGCCCGCAAACCGGATGGCACCACAGGCGCACCGCGGCCGCCTGACAGAGGCTTGTGGACGCGCACGTGGTGCGCAGAACGCGCCGAGGAGCGGCGCCTCACGCTGCAGTGGACGGCTATCCTAGAAGGCCTCGGATAGGGACTCAGGCCTGCTTGCCGATGGCAGCACAATCATGCCACCTAGGTAGGCGTACACAGGCTAGGCTGCCAACGCCAGTCAACCGGCCGGTTGCCGCGTCATGTCCGCCACCGCCACATAGGCAAAGGTCATGGACGAGCCCAATGTCGCACCAGCACCTGGATACGCGCTACCCATGACCGAACCGGCGACATTACCAACGGCATAAAGGCCCGGAATCGGCTGCCCATCCATCCCAAGGACCCGGGCGTCCTCATCCGTCTTGGCGCCTCCCTTTGTGCCGATGTCCCCAAGGTCCAGACGCACGGCGTAAAACGGCGCCGTCTGCACGGGGCCTAAGGTCTGATTCGGCTGATGTCGAGCGTCACCATAGAATAGATTATGGAAGTTACCGCCACGCCCAAACTCGGAATCCACGCCTACCACGGCATCCGCGTTAAAACGCCGTACGGTGTCCTCGAGCGTCTGCGCCGAGACACCGATCTTGGCGGCTAATTCTCGCAGACTGTTCGCGCGGTAGAGCAAGTTGTCGAACCAGTTGGGCGGTAGTTTGGCATCGGGGACCACTGAGCCCGGCATCAAACCGGCCAGTGGGTACTGCCGGCGGAACGTGGCATCAAATACCATCCAGCACGGCAGATTTGCTCCCGTCTCGGTCTGGTCTTTGAGCATGGCCTGACCAAACTGATGATAGGAGCACGCCTCGTTGGTAAAGCGCTTGCCTAAGCGATTGACCGCCAAGCTGTGCGGATAGGCGCGTTCAAAGAACAACGGAATATTGCGTACCGTATTTGGAGCCTCCGCAGAGGGCATCGGCACCGTCGGCGCCCACCACGCTTCGTTCATAAACGCCGTGTCGGCGCCCACATCAAGCGCCGCCTGCAGTGCCTCGCCAGCGTTATTGCCACGCGGTGTCGCACTCCAGGAGGCCTGTGTCGGCTGCTCCAAATAGCGATCTCGCAGTGCCTGCGATTGCTCAAAACCGCCAGCGGCCAGAATGACGCCATGCGCCGCGGCGATCTGCAGTAACCGCCCCTCCTGCTCGGCAATCACGCCGGTGACCCTGCCTTGATCCATCACCAAGCCGGTCAGTCGGGTCTTCAATCGGAGCGCTATGCCACGCTCTAGTAGCGCTTTGCGCAACCCGCCAATCAACGCGGTGCCATTCGTGAGTCTGCGGTCACGATTGGTCCGCCGCCGCCAACCGAGGCGCGACTGATAGCGCAGGATCACACCCAGCAGGGTGCGTTGCCAACCCTTCGACTTCGCGAGCATTTGCGCGCCCTCGACCACATCGAGGGAGATGTTCCCCAACAGTCGATATTCCGGATGGGTTTCGCGCAAACGAAAGAATTCCTCGCCCAAAACGAGGCCATCCAATGGCTCCACAAACATGGTCCTGCCGCTCGGTAATGCACCGGGAGCCGCTGGATAATAATCAGGGTAGGAAAGTGTCGGATGGGTGTAGTAACGCACCCCGATCGCCTTCAAGTAAGCGACCATCGCCGGAGAGGACTCTACGTAGCGTTGGAGCTTTGCCTCGGGCACTGCGCCGCGCGTGACTGCACGTAGGTACGCGAGCGCCTGCTCCGGCGAGTCCTGATGTGGCGACTCGCCATTATTGGGTATCCAAATAGCCCCTCCCGATACAGCGGAGGTTCCGCCATATCGGTCGGACTTCTCGAGCAAGACGACCCGCAGGCCCAAATCGTGGGCCCGGATCGCTGCCAGCATACCGCCGGCGCCCGACCCGACAACGACAACATCCGTACTGATTCTGTCGCTCATCGGGTCAGTCTGCCTTTTACCACTTATAAATACCTTGGACCGCAATCTGCCGGCCCCGATCGGTAACCGACGTGTAGGAGCCCATACCGTAGACGGCAGGATTCCACGAATGGCTAGTGTGCTCGTCGGTGATGTTCTTCACGATTGCAGCAACTTCCCAATTACCCGTCAACCCACCTAAGCCTACACGCAAATCCACCTTGTTCCAGGCGCTCTGGAATCCAATGGGATCGTTGACGCCGAGCATGTCGTATTTGTCGGAGAACGACAGAATCGCATCGCCCGAGAGTTGCAAGTTCGCACCCACAGGGATGGCGAAGCCCAGCTGCGCATTGCCAGTGTACTTCGGAGCGAATGGCGGCGCCTTGCCCGACAGACTCTGATAGCAGACCTGCCCGGCAGGTGCATGCAATGACTGCAACTGTGTGCAACCGGCATTGTCGTAACTGCCGTATTTAGCATCGAGATACGAGAAATTCAGGCCAGCCCGCCAGATTCTGTTGATCCGATAATTCGCATCAACCTCAACGCCCCGCGAGGTCAAATTGCCAACGTTCATCGTGTGCACGACAACGGATGTCGCCGTCGCCACGGTCACGCCCTGCTGCAGGCCCTTGTACTCGCTGTTGAAAATACCCACGTTGAACGATAAGCGATGATCCAACCACATCGACTTCAAGCCCAGTTCATAGGACTGCACCGTCTCAGGACCATAGGTCAAAGCGGCTGGATCAGAGACGGTATCGCTGCCATCAAAACCACCGGCTTTCCAGCCCTTGGAGTAGCTCAGATAGGTGGACACATCGTCCGTCCACTTATAGGTCAAGTTGCCAGACGGCAGGAATGCCTGTCCGGTCAGTGACTGGGTGAGCGAATGGTTTTGATACGTCGTAAACGCCTGCGCCAGAATTTGGAACAGCGGAATCGAAGTGCCGGGAGCCACCTCGATCAACGTACCAGGGACCGCGGTGCCATTGGAGTTGAAATTATCGTTCGCTTTCTGGTTGACCGTGAACTGGGTGGCATCCTTCTGCGAGCGCGTCCAGCGACCACCGACCGTCGCAGTCAATTTATCGGCCAGCGGATAAGACAACGACCCGAAGCCCGAGTACGTGGACTCGTGCTGATTCAAGCCAACATCCACACCCAACGGCGTGAATTGCGACAAAACACCTGGTGGCAAACAACTACCTGGTGATACGTACGGGCAGTACGGGCCTTCCAAGAAGCCAATCACGGGAGTCAGGAAGCTGAACACGATCGGCGTATCCACGTCGAGGTTATCCCGCATCCCGTAAACGCCAACGATATATTTCAACTTGGCGCTATCAGGCGAGGTCAGGCGCATTTCCACGCTGGTCTGACTGTATTTTTCGTAGTCTGAATACTGAAACCACGGAATGGAGACACCTGCCGTAGCGCCATTGGTCGAACTATTGAACTGCGTGTGGGCGATTTGGGCGGCAAAGCCCGGGCCATCATCCGTTTTATGCTCAATATTCAGCATCACGTCACTGGATCGGACACTGCCCTTCTCACCGGCCAAGCCGTAGCGCTGCGTATCCGATGTGTTTGCCTCATTCATGGCAATGGCCGCACCGCACAACTGCTGCTGCCAAACTGCCGAAGGGTACTCGGCCAATGGTGGGCAATTGGTCAGGCGGGTCGGGTTCGGCGCGATCGAGTGATCTTGGCCCAACTCGCCTTTGAGGGTCACGGTCCAGTCTTTGGCCGCATCCCAAACTAAGGTCACCCGACCGAATTTATTATTGTCATCGGGGTTGCGCTCGCCCGAAGCCAGATCTTGAATCCAGCCTTTCATGTTGGAAACCCGTCCGGCCAAACGCACACCCACCGTATCGGACAGAGGACCACCAGCCGCCGCCTCGATGATGTTTTCCTTGGCGTTGAATTCATAGGACTCGGAAACCTGGCCCTCCCACACCTTACCGGGACGGCGTGAGGTGACGCTGAATGCACCACCGATCGCGTTGTTGCCAAAATAGAGCGACTGCGGACCACGCAGTACTTCCAACTGCGCCACGTCTACGAAGGTACCCGTCGAGTACTTGGAGCGTCCGTGATAGACGCCATCCTCAAAAGTAGCCACCGACTGTTCGAAGCCCACATTGACGCCCGAACCGACGCCGCGAATAAAGAGCGAGTTCGTGATGGTCCCGCCACCGACGTAGACATTGGGGAGACGACCCGACAAATCACTGAGCGACTGTAACTTCTGTGACGCGATTGCATCGCCGGTCAACACCGCAATCGAAATCGGCACGTTCTGCAGGCTTTCTGACCGCTTCTGTGCAGTCACGACGATCTCTTCAAGTGCCCCTGAAGTCTCGCCGGAAGATCCCGCCGAATAAGCCAACCCACTGGTGGTCAGCAGCACGACACCAACCGATGCCAGTCCAGCATTAAATAGACGCATCTCAATCCCCCCCCTAAATTCTGTAATAACCATGCTAGTTCTATCGCCAGTGCCAGCCCCGTGAAGGGCATGCCACGATCAGGAACCCGTCGCTCACTGCAAAATAAGCCCGAACTGACGCTCGGATACCACTCGCATCCGTAAGATCAGACCCCAGTCATCGACCGTTCACTGCACGTCATGAATCGTAAGGCAGCCGGGTGACCTGCCAGCTTCGAGCATACTGCCACTACCGCGGAGGAGCAATTTTTTCGTATTAAAAATCCACGAAAATTACGCAATCGACGGGCTTGGACGGAAATTTTTGACTAACTTCGCCTCATTCCGGCACTCAGATTTCGCGACTTTCGTTGTTTTTATACTACACACGGGGCTTTCCGACGCCCCCTTCCCACCGCTCGCCGCCATCCCTTAGCAAGTACGCCGCGGCACTCTGCCACCCCCTGCAACCGACCACGGCGCTCGCAGCACGATCAACGCACCACGCAGACGCCTCTCGCCAGCACAACCAATCGGTCTATCCGCAATTTAAAGTTCCGCAGGCAACGACGGGGAGCCCGCCATCCGCGTATGGACCCACGCACGGTATCCGCACAGGCTCCCGACCAATCGACTAGGCCACCACCAGACGGGACGGCGTGGCGCATGGCGAACGCGTCGCAACCACTCCAAATGAACTGAGTACGAACTGAGTTTCTAAGCCAGTGGCCCACGTATAGACTGAACTGGACACGCATTGCGCGCTGCCCAAAGCCGACGAATTCTCTCCAAATTCCAACAGGCGCCTTATGCCGAATTTTTACAATCCCTACGACGAAGCGTTCCGCGCTAATCCATGGCCGATTTACCATCGCATGCGTGATGAGGCTCCTGCCTACTTCGTCGAGGAATTAAACACCTGGGCGTTGTCCAGATTTGAGGACGTCTTGTACGGCGGTATGGACCGGTTGCATTACACCGCATCGGTCGGCACCACCATGGATGCGCTGTTTTACGGTGCACCAACCCCGCCCATGTTTATGTGGATGGATCCACCAAAGCACACTCATCATCGCGCTGTCGTCAATCCCTTGTATCAGAAGGATGCGGTCGCACTACTGGCAGAAAAGATCCGCAGCTTGACCAAGCGCCTCCTGGCGCCCGCCTTGCAAACAGGCGAACTGGAAATCCATACGCTGGCGACCCAGGTTGGGCTGTACACCATCGCTGACTATATCGGACTGCAACATACACAGATCGCTCACATCGGCGCGCTGATCGAGCGCTTCTTTCACCGCGAGCCTGGCGTCATTGGACCCACCCCTGAGGGATTTGCCGCCTTCGGCGCGCTACGCGAATACATTCTTGAACTACTGAAGGCACTTCGCGTCACGCCGCCGCCACCAGACACGCACCTATATGCGTGGCTCACCTCGGAAATCGATGGCCATCGAATGACCGACGACGAGATTTTTTTTAGTGTATTCGCCATGACCGTAACGGGCGCTGACACGCTTGCACTCACCTGCGCGGGGACAGTCTATTATTTAAACGAACATCCAGATCAGTACGCTGAGGTTCGCGCGGATCACGGGTTGATTCCGCATGCATTCGCCGAAACTGGGCGTTTCGATCAACCGACCAATGTCCTCGGTCGCCGAGTCGTCAATGACTTCGAACTGCATGGCGAGAAAATCAGAACTGGACAAAACGTACTCTTCTTGTTCGCCTCAGCAAATAGAGATGACCGAGAATTTGTAGACGCCGATCAATATCAGATCTCACGCCGCCCACGGCGTAGTATGACATTTGGCGCTGGTATCCATGCCTGTCTGGGCCAACATCTGGCACGACTAGAGGGGAAAATAATTCTCGAGGAAGTGTTCGCCGCAATCCCAGAATACGAAGTGCAAAAGACCCGTTGCAAACGTGCATTTAGTGAATTCTTACAAGGTTATGCGCACGTCCCGATCAGCTTCAAACCGCGCTAAAAGAGACGCCACGCGCGCTAATCATCGCGTCAGAAACTTAAGAATGGTGTCGGAGAGATGCTCTACCACCTGTTCGTCCGACAGCTTAGGCGTCGGATCTGCGAGGTAGCCATCGATGACGCCTATGCATAAGTACTCTGAAACGTAGATCGCCATATCAATATCATCGATTCTAAATTCGCCAAGATGACTTTTGAAAAAATCACTAGTTGTTTTGAACAAAAATCGCTCTGAAGTAAACGGCACAGAATCTTCGCAGAGCTTGGTTGCATCACGGGGAAGTCGGCGCAAGAGAAGCGACATTTGGCGTCGACTATTGAGCACCATGCCGATCAGCGTCGGCATACATCTCGCTAAGGGCACTTGCATTGATTCCAACATGTATCGACGAATTGGCTCGGACACCGTAACTACGAGTTGCTCAACCAGTACGGCAACGATCGCTTCCTTTCTCGGAAAATACTGATACACGGTACCAATACTCACTCCCGCTATTTCTGCAATGTGATTCGTAGTTGCGTAGTCGTACCCTTCCTTTGAAATAATTAACTGCGCCGCCTCGAGTATGCCATCCACAGTAACCCGGGCACGCTGCTGGGTTGGGCTCTTTCTCACCGAGATTTCATGCGGATACTCTTTCATGTCGCATACAACGCCGTCTTAAAATTGATTACTCGATACTGTGCGGGACTGCTCGCAGAAACCCGTCTGCGGATAGTCTGCCCCCCTGCCCCAGCGCATCAACTGCGAAGGTAACTTAAGCACGCAGTTGAGGCCTGTCAACCAGGCTTGCGATTGGCAGACCGCAGTAGTCGCGGGCGTATCGCCATGCGGTGACAAATCCAAAGTTGCTAGTGCGACGCGGGCATCTAGCCCTGTTCGGCGCAGAACGGAAGCAAGATATGGAAAGTGGAGGCCGGCCGGCCGGTTGCCGACTGTACCGCGATTTAGCATTGCACGGTCCCCGATGCGCCGCCAGGACGATCTCGGACGCCGTGCCGCCGGGCAAGAGAAATCAAAGAACATGAGTGGTAGCCGAGTCGAACGGCGCTTAAAATCCGCTGCGTAATGGAGGGAGATAGGGGTGACAGTCACCGCCGTCGGATGTGTTAGTCGCGCCAAACAAAACGGAACTACGCACTACGTGTCCATGGCATATTGAACGCCAGTACGGGCCCTACGCTACCTTGCGGCATGAAGGGCGCTTATGCGCCCATCCAAGCGGGTAGGAGAAACGAATGTTGCAATTCCAAGAAGCCGAACACATCGTATTGTTGCGCCAAACACTCGAGCGCTTCATAGAGCGGGAGATGCCCAGAGAGGCTGCGCGCGAGTGGGACCGTATGAATCACTTCCCACGCGCAGTGCACGACAAACTGGCCGCGCTCGGCATGATGGGTTTAACCATCGATGAAAAATATGGCGGGACTGGTCGCGACATCACCGCAACGGTGACGGTCATAGAGCAATTGTGCGCACGCAGCGTGTCGGTGGGGGGCGCGTACATTCAATCCGCCTGCTATGCGGGCCTCAATCTATCGGAACTTGCCAGTGACGCCCAGAAAGCCGCCTTACTGCCCCGCGTGGCTGCAGAGGGGCTTATCCTGGCGTATGGGATCTCTGAACCCGACGTCGGCGCGGATGTGGCGAGCGTTCGCACGACGGCTACCCGCACGGAGGACACCTTAGTCGTCAATGGCAACAAGCGTTTCTGCTCCGGTGCCGCGATCTGCGACTATATCTACACCCTAGTGCGCACCGGGCCGACTGACCAGAGACACAAAAATCTCACTTTGCTTCTAATACCACCTAACGCGCCAGGCGTGACGCTCCTACCGCAGGAGACTATGGGTTTGCGCGGGGTTGGCACCTACGACGTCCACTTCAACAACGTGGAAATCTCGGCAAACCAGATTGTGGGCGGGCCTTCCGGTTTCAACGCAGGCTGGCCCATGCTGGCCGGCCCGGGCCTAGACATTGAAAAGCTGGAAATTTCTGCAATGGCGCTCGGGATTGCGCGCGCAGCGGTTGAGGATGCCTGGGCGTATTCTCAAGAACGCATCCAGTTTGGTAAGCCGATCTGCTCCATACAGTCGATTCGCCATATGCTCGCCGACGTAAAAACACGACTCGAAGCGTGCCGACTCATGACCTATCGTGCGGCATGGTTGATCGATCAGCGAGTCGTGGCGACCGTCGAAACTTCGATGGCGAAATTATTCGTCTGTGATACCGCCAGAGAAATTGTTCTCACCTGCCAGCAGATCATGGGTGCCTACGGATACGTTGCGGGCTACGACATGGAGCGGTACGTACGAGATATTCTCATTTTGCCGATCCTTGGAGGCTCTTCTGCCATTCAGAAAAACAACATCGCAAATCGATTAAATCTACCGCGTTGACTCTCAGCACAAGAAAACAATAGCCATAAAACCAACGGACGCACAGCGTCAGCCGCCAACGAAAGGAATTGGATACTGCATGTCCTCTTTACCCGCAAGCGGCAGCCCCGCTGGCAAACCGCAACTGGCTGAGACCTTCAGCGAAGAACAGGTATCAATGCCTCTGTCGCTGGGCGGACTCCTAGCGCACAGCGCCCAGCGGTGGCCTGCGCAAGAAGCCGTTGTCTTCAGCGCGCAGCCGTTAATTGGGAACATTCGCTGGACATATCAAACGCTGGACCAAATGACCACCCGGTTGGCGCAGGGTATGCTGTCCTTCGGTTATCGACCTGGGGACAGAATCGCTGTCCTAGGACCGAATCATCCGGAATGGATTTTACTCGAATACGCCATTGCCAAAGCGGGACTGGTACTCGTAGCACTCAACCCCTTGTACAAGGGCGATGAACTCGCATACACCATCAGTGACTCCGGGGTTGTTGGATTATTCCACGCCGATAGGATTGGCACCTCGTCTCCTGCGCAGACCCTGCAATCCATCCGTACGCGCATACCACTCTTAAAAACGTTACACAGTTTTAGCGATGGGATCACCGACCTTATGGAGAGCAAAGATTCCGAGTGGTCGCTCCCAGCGGTGGACCCCAATGCATTATTCATGATCCAGTACACCTCAGGTACTACGGGGTCGCCAAAGGCGGTACATATTAGCCATCAGGCCATCGCGACCACCGCGAGCAACGCCTATCTCACTTGGGGGTTCAACGCAGAATCTCGGGTGTGCCACGGCTTCCCCCTGTTTCATATCGGCGGCTCCGGACACTCAACCCCTGCAGCAGCGGCCGTTGGCGCGACAACGTTTCCAATCTATATATTCAAAGCGCCAATCGCTCTGGATATTCTTGAAAAAGAACGCTGTACTGCATTCGTCGCTGTGCCCACGATGCTCATCGCCATGCTCGACGAGCCCGGGGTAGCGCAGCGAGATTTCTCCTCTCTTAAGACAATCGCCGTGGGTGGCGCGGCCGTGACACCAGATTTGATTGAGCGATGCAAGCGCGTATTTGGCGCGGAGGTCATTAATTGCTATGGCCAAACAGAAACCTGCGGCGTCACGACCTGCACAACAGCCAATGACAGCATCGAAAAGAAGACGTTAACCAGCGGTAAAGCGTTGACTGGTGTCTCGCTGTCGATACGAGACAGCGCCGGAACAACTCTCGCGCGCAATCAAATAGGACAACTCTATTACAGTGGGCCCGGAAGAATGATCGGCTATCAGCAATCCGGCGACCTTGGGTCTGTGATTCCGGCCGAACAATGGATCGCTTCTGGGGATCTCGCCATCATGGATAACGATGGCTATGTCCGTATTGTCGGGCGGGCTAAAGAGATGATCATCCGCGGTGGAGAGAACATCTCACCCCTCGAAATAGAGACGTATATGTTGGAACACCCCGACATCAAAGATGTGGCTGTCGTCGGACTATTCGACCAAAAATACGGCGAAGAAGTATGCGCTGCGATTTGCATTCAACGGGATTCGAATGCCACAACAGAATCCATACGGATTTGGTGTAGCGAGCGCATCTCGCGCTGGAAAGTGCCAAAGTACATTGCCATCGTTGAGGAGTTTCCTCTGACTCCCTCTGGCAAGATTAAAAAATACCTCCTCCGTCAACAGATGGAACAACTATTCGGATTATCGGAACCACCACCTCCTTCCCAACAAATTTAGGAATCAGCCGAATGGACTACCAGAAATACAATGCCCTGTTGATTACACAGGAAAAGAACATTCTGACCGTCACCATTAACCGTCCGGAAAAGAAGAACGCCATCACCGCAGAGCTGCATGGTGAGATCTGCACCATTTTTAATGATATTGAGGCCGACGACACCGTCGATGTCGTCATTTTAACCGGATCTGGTGGCGCCTTTTGCGCAGGCGGAGACCTCACTTGGCTCCTCTCCCAACATGGAGATCCTGTGGCCACCAGCGTTGGTATTGCTCACGATCGGAAATTACAAAACACTCTGCTCGACTTCGAAAAAATTATTATCGCCAAGGTAGAGGGACCTGCTGTCGGCCTCGGTTGCTCACTGGCCCTGCTGTGCGACTTTGTCTATGCAACGCACGAAGCAGTATTCGCCGATCCACATGTTTCGGTCGGTTTAGTAGCCGGTGACGGTGGCGCCTTTCTCTGGCCACAGTTGATCGGGTATGCGCGCGCGCGTCGCTACCTACTGACAGGGGAACCGATTTCCGGCCTTGAGGCTGCGGCAATTGGGTTGATTACGGAGTCTGTAGCGGCCGATCAACTGGATGAAAAAGTGGCAAAAATGGCCGCCCGGATCGCCCGGGGCGCGACGCACGCAATCAAATGGACGAAAGCGTCTATCAACGCCGGCCTTAAGGTCACGGCGAACGCAGTGATTGATCGCTCCGCGGCCTACGAGAACATGGCGATGATGCTGGACGACCATCGCATCGCACTGGAAGCTTTTCAAGAAAAGCGCAAGCCAGTATTTACTGGCAAATAAGACTTCGACAGCGGATGCAATCACCGCAAATGGACAGTCTTTGCGGACAACCGAGAAGCCAACGACCGCTTACTGCAGTCGTTGGCGTAACAGGCCTCGCTTAGCCGACGTTACATAAAGAAGTTGGTATTTTCCAAGCCCAACATCATGTTGCCGTAGTTGCGCGCCAAAGGGACGGGATTGTTGGCAATATGCGCATGCGTCATGCGGATATCTAGCCAGATGTTTTGTATCGCCGAACCCGAGTACACGCTGCGGCCTCCGGCAACCGCAAATAAAAGATCGACCGCATCGATCATGTTTTGGACGATAGACCCCGTCTGATAACGAATGCGGGCACGCTCCAGCATCGGAATTTCTTGACCGGCATTCACCATATCAACCAACTTATTGATATTCCGCATCACACTCGACTCGGCATTGTCGATTAAGGTATCCACCTCAGCGACCCTGCGGGCGACATCAGGATCGCCCTGCATTTTTGCAACATCGATGCTGCTAGCATTTTTGTTGGCTATATACAGCCGAAGCGCGTGCTTCGCAGCTCCAATACTCGGGACCGCAACAGTTGCCGCAAACAACTGCGCCCAGGGAATACTGTACATTTTATTCGGCTGGTCATTCAGTCCCAAAAATCCATCGGTCTGCTTATGAATCCTCGAAAACGGTACGAACACGGGCTCAGTAATGACCACATCGTTTGATCCACTTCCCTGCAACCCCATGGAGAACCAAGTGTCCTCGATAACGTAGTCCTTCTTCGGTACTAGGCAGGTATAAATCAGATTCTCCCCCGGCGCGATGCAGCCGAGCAACAACCACTCGGCATGCAAACTTCCAGAGCTCCAGGCCCATCTGCCACTTAGCATGACTCCACCATCTGCGGCCGTCGCCTTGGCACCCATTGGGTTGTACGTGCTAGAAACGATCGTATTGGGGTTGCTTCCGTACACTTCCTGTAGCGCGGACTCGCCCATGAGCGCGACCTGAAACGGGTGAATGCCAACGACGGCACAGATCCATGCCGAACTCATGTCACGTTCAGCCACCTGCATAGCCGCTTTAAAGAAATCGACCGGATGGCACTCTAGTCCGCCGAATTTCGCAGGCAACATGGCGCGAAAAAATCCCACGCTGGAGAGCAACCCAACGGCCTCCGCCGTTAGGTTTCTTTGCGCACGTCCCGCTGGCGCTAGGCGTTCTAAATCGTCGAGAATCTGTACGACATCGAGTGTTCCGTTGCCGTGACGAGAAGTTGCCATGTTCATTATTTAATCTCCGAAAAAATTAGACGGTACGGTCCGAAAATAGTTAGGCAAGATAATCTATGAGGTAACTGGATGGCTCTGGCTGCGCCATGTGTGGCACATAGTGCTCACCGTTAACCTTCTCTTGATACTCCAGCGCCATCGCACGCGGGTTGTAGAACTGGCGGTACCATGTGCGGCCGAGCGCAAAATTTTTCTCACCCGGCATCGCCTTGATGGTGATGGCTGGTTTTTTGGCAGACCATATGTCGAAGTCTTGGGAAAAAGCGTCGAGAACCGCCTGCTGATATTGCTTTTGCATTAGTCGGTCCGCATCAGTCGGCGTATCCGTCGCATTCATCATCGTCACATTATTCCAAACCCGGACGGACCCATTCTCGACTGGTGTATGGAAAATCAGTTCGACAGACTTCGCGTCTCCGATTCTCATTCTAGACATCAACAGCCCAGGGCCGGTATACCACGTATAGGTGCGCAAATAGGCGTTGTATTCTTTCCGAAACCCGCCCTGCGTCTGGAAGTAAAGGTGCCCCTCATATCGGTTTGAGAAATATTCCGGTGGCACACCGTGGGTTGGACCCAAGTGATTGGAATCGGCCATATTGTCCAATATTTCCTGCGGATGAATTTGCAGAACGCCTAGGTGATCATAGACGCCATTGATCCAACGCGGATTGTCCCACTCTGGCAAATCAGGCGGCGGGTAGTCCGGTGGACCCCCTTCAGGGTCATGCCACATCATGATGGCGCCCAAGGCCTCAGCGACTGGATAGGACGTTATTTTCGCGCCTTTCGGACAAGGGCCGGTTGAGTTTGGAATATGGTCAACCTGCCCATTCGCATCATATCGCCACGCATGGTAAGGGCAACGAATCGAGTCCCCCTCAATTTGTTGATTCGCAGCGACGATCGAGGATGCCTTACCACTCGCTAGGTGGGCCCCCATATGGAGGCAGTGCCCATCCAGCAAGACCACCTTACCGCTCTCTCCACGGTACAAGGCAAAATCTTTGCCGAAAAACCGCAGGGCGATGGGCCGACTGCCTAACTCGGAGGCCTCGGCGACCATGAACCAACCCCTGGGAAAATCAAACTTCCCCATCTTGTAGTCCTTACTGACCGCCATGATCCAACCCCCGCTTTAGACTACACGTACCAACCCCAACCAGGCCCCGCGCAGTCGCTTCTTTGGGACCACGAAATGGGCATTCAGGGCGCATTTAACAGGCCGAATCCGGTTATTCGCCCTGTCATGAGCCCCTCTAATAGGAACTGCAGCACGCCGACACCTTGACACTAAGTGCAGCGCTCGCTCAAATGATACTCATGTTTCGCGAGGCTCCTAAGGGCGCCGTTATTCCCAAACGAAACAAGGGGATGCGCCGGCCGCCTCCGCGTCGCCCGGGGGCCACCATGGCCGCCTCGCTCGACCGGCGCCCCCCCCAATTCTCAGGGGCGATAGTTCGCACTTAGGGGGGAGCCGATACTACTTGCGCACGGTGACCCGTGGTTATCGGCATCTTCTATCTCCCCACTCAACGATGCTGATTCAAGAATCCGATCGAGTACTGGTTAAATTCCTGCGCACGCTCCACTTGCACCCAGTGACCCACCTGCGTGAAGAACATGAAACGCACATCGGCACATTGCTCCAAGAAGTACCTCGCCCCCTGCTGTGGGCAGAACTCATCTTGGATGCCCCAAAATCCTAATATGGGCTTATTAATTTCGCCCAAACGGGGCTGCAGATTGGGGACGCGCATTCTAATCAGCATGTCTTTTGATTGGGTACGTGCAACCGCATAACGCTCAGCTACCAATTCATCCGTAACAAAACTTGCGTCGTAAACGAGATTCGTGATCAATCGTCGTTGCTCTACGATACTAAATTCTGGCGTTCCAAAATTCGACATCATTTTGGAGATGCCCGGCATACTCATATAGGTGGCAATGTCCTCAATACAGCCGGGCGCCATTAATATTAGGTTCTTGACGAAATCAGGGGCATTGAGGCTGATCTGCAATGCAATGCCGCCACCCAGTGAATTGCCGACTAAGGACGCGGTAGACACGCCATGCTGACGCAATGCATCCAGCAAAGTATCTACAAACAAGTCGAGCGTGTAGTCAATCCCAGCTGGCTTTGACGAAGCGCCATAGCCGATCAAATCCGGAAGAATCACGCGATACCCGGCCGCTACGAATGCCTCTGCATTCATACGAAAATTAGAGGCCCCTGAAGCGCCAGGCCCACTGCCGTGGATGAACACCACCACCGGACCTGCACCCCCATCCGCGAGGTTAATCTGGTAACCACCAACAACGTTGTATTGAAACTCAGTAAAACTAGTCATGGCGGATGGTTTCTTTTAGGTAAGTCGGAGTAAATTCAATGCTGGAGCAAATGGTAGGTCCAGTATTAGTCCTTCACAAGTCCTGCGCAAGATGAACCAGACAAGGGCGTTCCGCCGCTAGTCTAGGCCGGCCACGCACGGTAGGCTTCGACCGTACTACACTGCTGAAACAGGAGAGGGAGCAATTGAATCCTCAGTATTTACTCAACTACGCGCGCGCGCCACAACGGGGACCGACGGGCCCTCCAGAGTCTGAAGCTTTGTCTCTGATCAGCTTCGACGCATGAACCTCGAGGCCGTTAGGGACTACCAATTCCCGGTACTCCAATGTCGTTACACGGCAAAAGACACGTGCTTATATGCCTTGAGTGTCGGCGCCGGGGAGAGCCCTCTTGACGCAAAAGCGCTGCGCTTCGTGTACGAAAAGCAGTTGCAGGCATTGCCAACCATGGCGTCTGTCCTAGGCACCCCAGAACCATGGATCCGCAACGCCGAGATCGGAATCAATTATCGAAAGCTCCTCCATGGCGAACAGAGCCTCTCTATACACCGGGCCTTACCTGCCGAAGGTCTTGTAGAGGCGCATCACCGCGTGCTTGCCGTCGAAGATCGTGGCGACCAAATTGGCGCGGTACTACACTTTGAGCGCCAAATTTTTGATGCTGAGAGCGGGGTACTACTGTGTACGGTGACCGCCGCGCTGGTACTCCGAGGCGATGGCGGGTGCGGGAGTTTCGGCGCCATGCCCCCCAGTGCGCGCGCCGCACCATCGAACCTGCTATCGACGCCACCCGACTTTGTTGACGCAGTGCAAACATCCGAACGGGCCGCACTGCTATACCGGCTCAATGGCGACTTGAATCCCCTACATGTCGATCCGGAGGCAGCGCAAACCGCTGGCTTTGATCGCCCTATCCTGCACGGGCTGTGCACCTATGGTATGGCTGGATACCGCATCGTCAGAGGCCTATGCGATCATGATGCATCGCGCTTGCGATCGCTCCAAGTACGCTTTAAATCGCCGGTATATGCCGGTGAAACACTGCAAATTGAGGGCTGGCGGGTTTCGGGTGGCTTACACTTTCAAGCAACGGTTCCAGCGCGACAGAAAGTGGTTTTAAGCCATGGATTCGCTGGCTTGGAATAACAATGACGCCACCTGAAAATTTCCTCGGCGCATCTCAACCGCCAATAGCACGGCGTTTAACCGGTGCGCAGTCCGGCGGTCAGTCCGCCATCGGCGACGAACACGCCCCCGGTCGAATAAGACGCATCGGTTGAGGCCACATACAGCACTAGGCGAGCCACCTCATCCGCATGCGCCATCCGCCCCATGGGCACCAGCGGCATCTCCATGGCCAATAGGGTTTCGGCCGGTACCGCATATCCTTCACTGAGCAACGGTGTCGCCATCGGCCCCGGGCATACGGCATTGACCCGAATGCCGTGCACTGCCAGTTCAATCGCTGCAGCTTTCGTCATGCCGAGCACTGCATGCTTGCTGGCAACATACGCCAAGGCACCACCAATACCCTCAAGCCCCGCCGTTGAGGCCACATTCACGATGGCGCCAGCCCGCATACGGCGCATGCCCGCAGTAACCGTTTTCATGCCCAGAAACGTCCCCAAGGCGTTCACGTCCATAATCTGTTGATAGTCGACGACAGTGATCTGCTCTAGGGGACATTGGCGATAGATGCCCGCGTTGTTAATCAAAATCGTCGGATGGCCAAACTGTTCAACACACGATTTTAGTGCGACCTGCCATTGCCTTTCCTGCGTTACGTCGAGACCCACATAGGCGGCGCGGGAACCTAAAGTCGCCGCTAGAGCACTACCCTGCTCGGCGCGCACATCGGCGATCAAAACCGCCGCCCCTGCCCCGTGAAATAAGCGGCAAATGCTCTCCCCCAAACCACGGCTCCCGCCCGTGACCAAGACAACTGCATCAGCGAATGCACTAGCGATCCCTTGCATGACGTACTCTCAGTTAAGTGCCATGGCACCCATAGAAGCGCGACGGCTAGAAAAAAATCCGTTACGTGCCGGTACAGATGCCCTCGAGTACCTGCAGGCCAAAGCTCGTTTTTTCAATACCACCGTCCGAGGCAGTCGGGCCCCTAGGCACTGTCTATTCTGCAGACAACCGGACACCATGGACAGCGAGCGTACCGCCTCGGGTGCTCCTGCGCCTCGTCGTTGACTCGTCTTTTGAATAGACCGACACTGCGCCAATGTTGACACAGAAAACTGCGTGTTGGACAAGACCATTTCGACCACCTGCACTTGCAGCAAGCCACGGTAGCACCTGCGCTGCGATTGGGCGCGCTTTCCAGCAAGCAGGCAGATGCCCACACCCACGAGCGGCGATTTGCGAGACGCCTAGAGCCGCCCCTACGGCTCTTAGGGACGGCTACACAGCCTCTGAGTTGGTCATTATGTGTCTTAAGGCCTCTACCTCTTTCGGTCGTCCCGTCTTGGAATGGCACGCTTGTGGATTCAGAGCTGTGCAGATCGGGCGCAGTGCGCGCCATATGGTCCGTTTGACCATTGCAGCGTGCGGTTGCGGGGCATCCAACGCTCTCTGACAGCCGACTACCTTGCAGGGATGGCAGCGGCCCGCTAACGCTCCGAGGCAGGATGATCATGAAAAAAGATCTGCGTTTTATTGTAATCGGTGCGGGAATGGCCGGAATGCTCGCCGCTATCCGACTACGCGCTGAAGGGTATCGGAACGTTACGGTTTTAGAAAAAGGACCACAAGTTGGCGGCACGTGGCGCGAAAATCGCTATCTCGGTCTTTATTGTGATGTGCCAGCGCACGACTACACGTACTCCTTCGCTCCTAATCCCGAGTGGAGCGGCTATTTGGCGCCGGGTGCCGAAATACAGCAGTATTTTGAAGATATTGCCGAGCGCTATGCGCTCACTCAGATCATCCGCTTCCACACGGAAGTGGTCAGTTGCACCCACGGAATCGGCGGTTGGACCGTCTGTACACGCGCCGGCGATACCGTTGAGGCCGATGTCATCATTGCGGCCACCGGGGTACTGCACCACCCACGTATGCCGGAGATAGCGGACCTCGACACATTTGAGGGTCCAAAATTCCACAGCGCTCGATGGCCCGACACGATAGACCTCGCCGGACAGCGCGTTGGCGTTATTGGCAACGGTTCTACTGGTGTCCAACTCGTCACGGCACTGGCCGGCGTCGCCCGGCAGGTTAGTCATTTTCAACGCTCACCGCAGTGGATCATGCCGCTGCCTAACTTCCCGTATACAGACAAAGAACGACAAGCGTTTAGGGAGAATCCTGCGTTAATCGAGGCGGTACGCAAAGATCCGAACCTCGTACAGGCCGTCCACCGATTCACCACCGCCATTGCCAACCGCGATAGCGCCGAAATGGCCGAACTGGAGGCATTTCTTGCTGATTATTTTAACCAGAGTATCGCCGATCCGATGCTGCGTGAACGATTAAGGCCCACCTACCGTGCTGCATGCAAGCGGCTGATCTTTTCAGCGACCTACTATGCTGTCGTGCAGCGACCGGATGTGGCCATCGTGACGGACCGGATCGATCGGGTCACACCCCAGGGTGTCCTGACTTGCGACGGCATACAGCACGAGTTGGAAGTCTTGATCCTTGCGACCGGATTCCACGCAGACCGGTATGTACGGCCCATTGCCATTCGCGGCCGCCATGGTATCGCCCTCGACACCGTCTGGGCACAGCGCCCACACGCCTACCTAGCCATTTCCATTCCTGAATTTCCTAACTTTTTCCTTCTAAATGGTCCGGGTGCACCGGTTGGAAATTTCTCCTTGATCGACGTGGCCGAACGGCAATGGACCTACATTGCACAACTCATCGCCCAGGTGAGCACGGGCGCTTGTCGAGAGATCGCGCCTACCCAAACCGCACTGGCCGCATACGAGTCGCGCCGAATTGCGGCGGCACAACAGACAATCTTCGGCTCGGGATGTACGAGCTGGTACCTGGATGCCACCGGCATTCCAAACACGTGGCCCTGGGACTATGCAACGTTCGCGCAAGCGATGACTGCTCCAAATTTGGAGGATTTTAATTTGCAATCGTAGACTCCACTAGCGCCCAATTCCCGCATTAAGCCTGCCGCGACCTCCGCAAATGCCCCAACACCGGATTCACCATAGGCATAAGATAATCGGCAAGAGCGACCGGTGATGCCATCCATTCACTTCGAACAACCCTCTTAATAATTGGAGATTTCATGCCATTTTTCCTCTATCAAGTAGCCTACAGCAGCAGCGCTGCCAACAATCTAGTGCACCACCCACAACATCGGGAAGAGGCCGTACGCCGAACTGCCGAGGCGCTCGGTGGAAAATTGCACCAGTTTTTCTTCGCCATTGGCGAATACGACTGCGTGGCGCTGGTCGAATTACCCAGCAACACGTCGGCCGTAGCCATGAACTTGTCTGTCGAAGCAACGGGCGCTCTACGCGCGCTACACACCACCGTACTGATCAGCGCTGACGATGCGGTCCGAGCGATGCAATTGGCACAGACAGACCAATACGTCGAACCGAAGTAGTCCGGGCTTACAGGGCTGTGCGCTCAGTTGGAACTCGGTCTGGGACCTTGGCCCAGACCGTTTATCACCGATAACGATTTGCGTCTTCACGCTGGCACCGATACGTTAGTGATCGTGCAAGCCCTGCAGTCTAATCTGCGCCTACCTCGGCAAGGATTCGCCAGGACACCTACGCCCTCAGGGAACCGATCACCGCAACAGCTGGTCAATCCGCATGCGCCTTGGAGTACCGTTCGCGCGACCGGCTTGACGATCTCAGTAACGACCCGAAAGCCTTGAGCACGAGCCGCTTGAGATCCTCGCCGTAAGGCCTCCAAATCGTCGCCAGTCACGAGGGTCACCGGCACCGAAAAACCGCTCGCGGCCACGGCTTCAAGCAACTCTGCTCCAGACATGCCCGATAGATGCCTATCCATAATCATCCAATCGACCGCAGGGTCCCCGCCCAGGCATGCCAGCGCTTGAGCACCCGATTCGCTTTGACTAATTCGTTCAGCGCCAAAAGATTCCAACAACTGCATTAACACAAAGCGTTGGAAATCGCGGTCCTCAACAATTAGCACGTGAAAACCAACGAAGGTAGTCACTGCGAACTAGATCTGAACTACCGCGAGGGAAGCACAAAATTCTTCGACGCGCTGCATCGCGATGAACTCAGCGGAAAGCGCGATTCTAATGCGATCGTCATCACCAGCCAATGCCGCTCTCTCCATCTCTTCGCTGCATTCAGCGAGACGGTGAGTGCCGACAATCTTGCATGCTCCTTTATTGCGGTGAGGAAGCGACTTTAAAGCGAAATAGTCCTGCCGGACCGCCAAGTCACTCAGAGTCTTTATCTCTTCCCGCGTTCGGTCTAAAAACATCTTAAAATCTCGACCTGTTTTAGATAACTCTCGCTCACTTCAGCAAGTAAACGTTTTCCATCCACGATGCGGATGACCCCATTGCCTGCCATGTAGGTTCCTGTCGCAGTGGTTGCGTATACTGGCACCCTATTGCACCTCCGGAAGAGCACCAAAGCATGCAAACCACCCGCCTCGGTACCAACGGCCCTTCGGTGTCTCGGCTCGGGCTCGGCTGCATGGGGATGTCGGACTTCTACGGGCCGGCCGACCGGACCGAGAGCTTGGCCACCGTGCACGCCGCGCTGGACGCCGGAATGACGCTGCTCGATACCGGCGACTTCTACGGGATGGGCCACAACGAATTGCTACTGCGCGAAGCGCTCGCTGGCCGTGCGCGCCACGAGGTCGTTCTGAGCGTCAAGTTCGGGGCACTGCGGGATCCCGCCGGCGGCTGGACCGGCTACGACGCGCGGCCCGCCGCGGTCCGCAATTTCCTCTCCTATACACTCCGGCGGCTCGGTACTGACTACGTCGACATCTACCGACCGGCCCGCCTCGACCCGACCGTACCCATTGAAGAAACCGTGGGTGCGATGGCCGATCTGGTCCGAGCCGGCTACGTGCGCCACATCGGGCTGTCGGAGGTCAGTGCCCGCACCGTGCGGCGCGCACACGCGGTGCACCCGATCTGCGATTTGCAAATCGAATACTCGCTCCTATCTCGCGGCATCGAACAGCAGATTTTGCCTACCTGCCGTGCCTTGGGCATTGGCATTACCGCCTATGGCGTACTCGGCCGCGGACTAATCAGTGGGCATTGGTCCCGCGAGCGCGCCGCAACCCCCGACTTTCGCAGCCACAGCCCGCGGTTCCAAGGCGCCCACCTTGACCACAATCTTGGCCTCGTCGACCGCCTGCGGACGGTCGCGACGACACAGGGCATCACGGTCGCCCAAGCAGCCATCGCGTGGGTCGCCGCCCAAGGGAGCGATATCGTGCCATTGATCGGCGCGCGCCAACGCGCACGACTTGCCGAGTCACTGGCCACCACCGGGATCCAATTGAGCGCCGACCAGTACGCCGCGCTCAGCGCAGTGACCCCTCTCGGCGCCGCGGCTGGCGCTCGCTATCCGGACCACGCGATGGCGCATTTGGACAGCGAGCGCA
>Ga0194061_1000145_pt1 | contig 42038 bp, 35 predicted proteins | sample SepL2221m_MetaG_FD_163423 | JGI IMG/M metagenome (GOLD analysis project Ga0194061, IMG submission 163423) | Anoxic zone freshwater microbial communities from boreal shield lake in IISD Experimental Lakes Area, Ontario, Canada - Sep2016-L224-21m | ecosystem: Environmental > Aquatic > Freshwater >... | reverse complement strand
GCGCATAACTTGGGTAACAAGGCCGACGGCGGTGCGGCAATGGTGATGGATGTGAAAACTGGACGAATTTTGGCACTCGCTTCTTACCCAACTTACGATCCGAACATTTGGGAAAAGGGATTGACGGTTAAGCAAGCGTCAGATCTTTACAGTGCAACTACCGGGGTCCCGGCTCTGACTCGACCGCTACAAGGTATGTATGCACCTGCCTCAACTTTTAAATCACTGTCCATTATCTCGGCAGCCAAAGCTGGTTACAGCATGAATGCACTTTATGAGTGTCCTGCTCAAGTAAAAATTGGTAATCACATCTTCAAGAACTTTGAATCAAAGGCTCAGGGCCGAATTAATATGCAAACTGCCATCGCGGTTTCTTGCGACACCATCTGGTATCAGATTGCCTACGATGAATGGGTCAGAGATGGCGGCTTGTTTCCAAAATCCGGACTTCATGACTATTTCTTCAACACTGCTAAGCAATTTAGATTAGGACAGACCACCGGGATCGATCTTCCTGGCGAGGCAACGGGAAGGTTGCCCGATCGCGCCTGGAAAGAGCGTTGGTACAAAGCTAATAAAGATTTCTTCTGCAACTTTCAATCACGGGCACGAAAAGCCGATTTAACCCCATATTTGATCGCAATCGCTAAAGAGAACTGCGTCGACGGAAATAAAGTTCGTGCCGGAGATGCCGTTAACTTTGCGATTGGACAAGGCGATACTTTGGTAACTCCAATTCAAATGTTACAAATTTATGCGGCTATCGCCAACGGCGGCACCTTGTTTAAGCCAGAGATTGCCAGAGCTGTGGTTAAGGCTGATGGCACGGTGGTCAAGAGTTTTGCCCCAGTTGTGGAAGGGAGGGCTCCTTCAACGAAGGCCGATATCGCCTTTTTACACGCTGCGCTTCGCCAAGTGGCGACATCAGGCACTGCAGCCGGCGTCTTTGCCAATTTCCCCGTACATGTTGCGGGTAAAACGGGTACTGCCCAAGTAGTTGGAAAGAATCCAGATGGCAGCAATATGGGCGATACCTCTTGGTTTTCTTCCTTCGCGCCCGTGGAAAGTCCGCAATATGCTGTTGTGATGATGGTGAGCCAAGGTGGCTTTGGCTCTGATGTCAGCGCCGTTGGCGTTCGCGAAATTTACTCCGCCCTTTATGGCGTAACTGGAAACACTGTTGACCCGGCTAATTCGGTCTATCCAAATGGTTTGAGTTACGCCTTGCCATCTTTGGATGTTAAAAATGCGAAACTTCCAAAAGTTTTGACAACCCCAAAGGTTTCTATTTCGGCTACTCCAACAGTAAAGAACAAGAAGGCCAAACCATGAGAAAGGTAACTGGCAATCTTCGAAGTAACTTCCGGGCCTTCGATAAGTGGTTGACGCTTTCAGTTTTCTTGCTGCTGGTTATGGGCACCTTATTGGTTTATGCCGCTACTAAACAATGGTTTCAAACCCAAGGCCTTGATCCGCAATACTATTTAAAACGCCATATCCTAAATATTTTCATTGGAGTTCTCCTGACATGGGGAACAACTTTGATTGATTATCGATTGCTTCGTGCCTACACCCCAATACTTTGGGGACTTGGAACTCTTTCACTGTTAGCAGTCTTGGTCCCAGGCGTTGGAAGTACTGTTAACGGCGCCAAATCATGGATTGCACTTCCCGGTGGCTTCCAATTACAACCAGCAGAGCTAGCGAAGATTTCAGTCATCGTGGGCATGGCAATGATTTTGGCAGAGGGTCGTGGCGTAAATTCCGCTCCAACGGATATCGATGTACTTCGCGCTCTTGCCATAGCTGCAATTCCGATGCTGCTAATTATTTTGCAGCCCGATCTCGGTGAAGTGTTAATTATTTCAGCGGCGGTAATTTCGATTATTGCAATCTCTGGTGCGCCTTCGCGCTGGGTTGTGGGCTTGCTCTTGCTCGGAGTACTTGGAAGTTTTGTGGCCGTGAAGTCTGGTGTGATTCATCAATACCAATTGAAGCGCTTGCAATCTTTTGTTGATCCGACAGCTGACCCCCAGCAGAGTGGCTACCAACTTCGCCAATCAAGAATCACGATCGGCTCTGGTGGCGTATTAGGTAAGGGCTTATTTAATGGCCCGCAGACCAACGGCCGCTTCGTCCCAGAGCAGCAGACTGACTTCATCTTTACCGTGGCGGGGGAGGAGCTTGGCTTCTTGGGTTCCGGCTTCATTTTGCTCTGCTTCGGGCTCTTCTTTTTTCGAGCTTTCATGATTGCTAGGCGGACCAATGACTTATTTGGGCGGTTGGTCTGCGTCGGGGTGATCGCCTGGTTCGCCTTCCAGACCTTTGAAAATATTGGAATGACGATGGGCTTGATGCCAATGACTGGGGTACCCCTGCCCTTTATGTCCTATGGCGGTTCCTCGATGTTTGCCAATCTAATTGGCCTGGGGCTGCTTCAGAATGTCCATTTACGCTCAAGATAGCGCGGAATTTGACCGGAATCGGGTTTCGCCTAGTCATGGGGCTATACTTTGAACAGCATTCAGCGCGTCGAGCGGTTCTGTTAGGACCTTAATTTCTCGCCATCGCAGCGAAGGCTAAAGCTTTAATCAAGTGACAGTTGGTATCCGTAGGTTTTTTAAGGAATTGCCCCTAATCGGGCCTAGCGAAGTACCTTTTCGCCGCTGGCGAACTGGTACCCAGATGAGGATTTGGTGTTATGGCTATTGAGCCAAAGGCAGCGCGCAAGCGCGCAGTAAAGAAGACAGTTGCAGCAAAACCAAGCAACGAATCAACCGAAGTACTCCCAGTTGCCGCTAAAACCGTGGCGAAGCGGGCGAAAAAAGAGGTTGTTGCGGTCCCACAAATCGAGAAAGCGCCGGTTAAAAAGGTCGCTAAAACGAGCGCACCCGTTCCAGTACCCCTTTTCCAGGCGCCGGAACTCAAAGTTGCGCCAAAAGTGGCAAAGAGTGAGATTCCAGTAAAGAAGTCAGCAAGTGCTCGCCCAGCCAGAGCAAATAATGAGGTAGCTCCGGCTACAACTTCTGAAACTGGTTCTGAAGATTCCGCAACCGATGAGGCAGCGCAAGAGCGTCGTCGACGTCGCCGGGGCGGTCGAGGCCGACGCAGAAGTGGCCGAGATACCACTGGCGAAGCAAGTTCTGATTTTCGCGATTCCGATAGTGATGAAGAGTTAGATCCAGGAAGTCTCGACACTGCCGAAAGCGGCGATAGTGAAGATTCAGCTGAAGGTGGAACTCATCGTCGACGTCGTCGTCGCCGTTCACAGAGCGATGGCATCACACCGGGCGAAACCGTTGATGAAGATGGCGTTCCAGTAGTCGTAAAAGTTCGGGAGCCACGCACTCGCGAAGATTCTCCTACTCGTACCGAGCGCCCAAGTCGCACTAATGATCGTAACGATCGTGGTCGAGATAAATTTGATCGTCGCAATAATCGTCGCGAACGCGAACCACGCGATTTCACTCGTCGTCGTGGCACCATCATCACCGAATCTGAATTTCTTGCTCGCAGAGAATCTGTTGATCGCGAAATGTTGGTCCGCCAAATGGGCGACCGCACTCAGATCGCTGTGATGGAAGACAAGATTATGGTTGAGCATTACGTCAACCGAAATAGCAATATTTCCTATGTCGGAAACGTCTACCTTGGTCGAGTTCAGAATGTGTTGCCTTCAATGGAAGCGGCATTCATTGATATTGGTAAGGGTCGTAACGCCGTTCTCTACGCTGGTGAGGTTAACTGGGATGCTGCTGGACTTGCAGATGGTCACCCACGAAAGATTGAACATGTTTTAAAGACTGGCCAACCAGTTCTAGTTCAGGTAACCAAAGATCCAATCGGCCAAAAAGGTGCGCGGTTAACTAGCCAGATCTCCTTGCCTGGTCGTTATTTGGTTTATGTCCCTGGTGGCGAGATGAGCGGTATTAGTCGTCGTTTGCCAGAGCAGGAGCGTTCGCGACTAAAAACAATTTTGAAGAACTTGATTCCAGAAGAAGCTGGTGTGATTGTTCGTACCGCTTCCGAAGGTGCCAGCGAAGAAGAGTTAGAGCGCGATGTAATTCGGTTGAAGTCCCAATGGGATGACATCGAGAAGAAAGCAGCTTCTAGCAGCACTTCTGCGCCATCACTTCTTTACAGCGAACCAGATCTAACGGTCCGCGTTATCCGCGATATCTTTAATGAAGATTTCCGCCGCTTAATCGTTCAAGGCGATGAAGCATGGGATGACATCAATAATTATTTGGGCCACATTGCCCCTGAGCTCACTGCCAAAATCGAACGATGGACTGGCACTCGCGATCTCTTTACTGAAAACCGAGTTGAAGAACAGCTAGCTAAGGCGTTCGATCGCAAGGTCTATCTTCCATCTGGTGGTTCACTGGTAATCGATCGCACTGAAGCGATGATTGTTATCGATGTGAATACCGGTAAGTTCATCGGTAAAGGTGGAAACCTTGAAGAGACCGTTACCAAAAATAACTTGGAAGCAGCCGAAGAGATTGCCCGCCAACTTCGCTTACGCGATATGGGCGGCATCATCGTCATTGACTTCATCGATATGTCCCTGGAATCCAACCGCGATCAGGTACTTCGTCGCTTGGTTGAATGTTTAGGTCGAGATCGCACCAAGCATCAGGTCGCCGAAGTAACCTCGTTAGGTTTGGTCCAGATGACGCGAAAGCGCGTGGGCCAAGGTTTGATCGAAGCCTTCTCAACTACCTGCGAAAGCTGTGGGGGCCGCGGAATTCATATTCACAGCGAGCCAGTCCGAAAGGTCGCGCTCGATAAGGATATGGATCAGCGTTATGTCCATCCGGTCGCCGAGGAAGAGGAAGAGATCGAGGTTTCAACTCCAGAGTCTGCGCCGCAACTTTCCGCTCAGGCCACCGCTCCGACCACCGTTCAAACCGATATCGAGGTCGAATCTGAGGTCGAAACCCCACGACCTGAGCGTCGCCGTCGCCGAGCCGTTAGTACGGGGATCATCACCCCTTCCTAGCAAATTTGGGACGAATCCAGCCAGTTTGACCGTATGGGGCTGGAATCCGTACCCTTACCCTCTGCCCACTTCCTAAAAGTGGCTAGTTTTCTGCAGTTCCATAAGTTGGTTTAAAAGTTCAGGAAGGTGTCACCGTGTACGCGATCGTTAAAGCTGGCGGCCGTCAAGAGAAGGTTGCCGTTGGCGACACAGTTGTAGTCGATCGTATCGATGCTGCCATTGGCGACTCGGTCTCTTTCCCTGCGCTTCTGCTTGTTGATGGAACCACAATCACTTCAGATTCAAAGACGCTCTCGGGTGTCAAAGTAACAGGCGAAATTCTTTCGGCCGAAAAGGGTCCAAAGATCGACATCCTTCGTTACAAGAATAAGACCGGCTATCGCCGTCGTCAGGGTTTCCGTTCACAACTAACGCGGGTAAAAATCACCGCGATCAACCTGTAGGGGGTGGCGACTAATGGCCAGTAAAAAGGGTGTCTCGTCTACGCGCAACGGTCGCGATTCAAAAGCTAAGTATTTGGGTATCAAGCGTTATGCAGGTCAGGTTGTAAAGAGTGGCGAGATCTTGGTCCGTCAACGCGGCACGGTCTTCCACCCAGGACAGAACGTCGGCATCGGGAAAGATGACACGCTATTTGCACTGCAAGCAGGTTCGGTTGAATTCGGCCGTGCTCGTGGTCGCAAGGTAGTTAACATTGTTGTTCCGGTACCAGTCGCCTAAATAGCGGATATTTTTGGACGGGTCCGCGTTTGCGGGCCCGTTTTTTATTTTCAGCGTAAGTTAAAGGAAGGAGGTCGCGCTAATGGCATCTTTTGTTGATCGTGTGACGCTCCATGCAAGTGCAGGTTCTGGTGGCGATGGTTGTGTCTCTGTGCACCGCGAAAAGTTCAAGCCTCTGGGTGGCCCAGATGGCGGCAATGGTGGTCGTGGTGGCGATATCGTCTTAGTTGTTGACTCTGGAACAACTACCCTGCTTGATTTTCACCATTCACCTCACCGACGTGCTACCAATGGAAAATTGGGTTACGGCGATTACTGCAACGGCGCTGAAGGTAAGGATTTAGTTATGCCAGTTCCTAATGGGACTGTGGTCAAAGATGCCGACGGCAATGTTTTGGCAGATTTAATTGGCGAAGGTTTGCGCTTCATCGCGGCCCAAGGTGGCAAGGGCGGATTGGGTAATGCTGGTCTGGCCTCATCCAAACGTCGAGCTCCAGGTTTCGCACTTAAAGGCGAAGCTGGCGAAGAACGAACGCTTACTCTTGAACTAAAAAGCGTTGCTGATATCGGATTAATTGGTTTCCCAAGCGCTGGCAAGTCCTCATTGATCGCAGCTATTTCTTCGGCAAAGCCAAAGATCGCTGACTATCCATTTACAACGTTGGTTCCTAACTTGGGTGTTGTCCAAGCTGGCGATACTCGCTTTACCGTTGCCGATGTTCCAGGACTCATTCCTGGCGCTAGCGAAGGTAAAGGTTTGGGGCTCGAGTTCCTTCGCCACGTAGAACGCTGCGCTGCGCTGGTTCATGTCTTGGATTGCGGCACATTGGAATCAGATCGTGATCCAGTTCGAGATTTCGACATTATTGAAGAAGAGCTTTCCTACTATGGCGGTCTCTCTGAGCGGCCAAGGATCATTGCGCTTAATAAAGTAGATCTTCCTGATGGTAAGGCGATGGCCGATATGGTCCAGCCAATTTTAGAAGCGCGCGGCTATACCGTTTTCCAGATCTCGGCCGCCAGTCACATTGGATTGACCGAACTCAATTACGCCATGGCGCGCATCATTCAAGAGCAACGCAAAATTGAAGCCACCAAAGTTAAATCGCGAATTATTCTGCGTCCGGTTGCCGTCAATGATTCCGGTTTCACAGTTACGGCTAATGAAGATGGCACCTTCACTGTGCTTGGCGAAAAACCAGTACGTTGGGTTAAACAAACCGATTTCGGTAATGCCGAAGCGATTGGTTACTTGGCTGATCGGCTAGCGATGCTTGGGGTAGAACGCGAGCTCTTTAAGAAGGGCGCAAAGGCCAAGAGCGAAGTTCAAATTGGCGAAGGCGAAATGGCAGTTATCTTTGATTGGGAACCAACAATCGAAGCTGGTGCTGAGCTTTTGGCTGGTATTCGTGGACAAGATCGTCGCCTGGAGTCACCTTGGGCTGGCGATTACATCGAGGATCCAGTTGATCAATTAAATGATGATGAGATTTCCATGCAATGGGAATACAACATTGAAGATCCAAAAGATCCGAGGATCGAAGGCGAAAAATGAGCCGCGAACTTATTTCCACCGCCAAGCGAGTTGTCATCAAGGTTGGTTCTTCCACCTTGACTGGGTCCGCAGGTTCGGAACTAGATAGCACTGCAGTAGATGCATTGGTCGATTGCGTTGCGGCACTCAAACGCGAAGGCAAAGAAGTCGTTGTCGTTTCATCTGGCGCGATCGCCGCTGGTCTTGCGCCACTGGGACTTTCAGCTCGACCAAAAGATTTGGCAACGCAACAAGCGGCCGCATCGGTCGGTCAAGGGCTATTAATCGCTCGTTACACCGAATCATTTCATCGCTACTCAGTAACTGCATCACAAGTTCTTTTGACGATCGAAGATGTGGTTCGTCGTTCCCACTATCAAAACGCCCAGCGCACGCTCTTTAAATTAATTCAACTGGGCGTCGTTCCAATTATTAACGAAAACGATTCAGTAGGAACTTCCGAAATCCGCTTTGGCGATAACGATCGGTTAGCTGCTTTGGTCTCACATCTAATAGGTGCCGACCTTTTGGTTTTGGTTACCGATATCGATGGTCTCTATGACGCCCCACCTTCAACAGCCGGCGCTAAACGAATTTCTGAAATCAAGACTTTGCGAGATGTTAGCGATATTGAAGTTGGCGGCGTCGGCTCATCCGGCGTCGGCAGTGGGGGAATGGTCACCAAGATTGAAGCAGCCCGTATTGCTACAGGAGCTGGAATCTCCATGTTACTGACCACACTTTCCGACCTTGGTGATGCGCTTCAGGGCGATGACCGTGGAACTTTCTTTCACCCAGTAAGTGATCGCAAACCTTCTCGACTTCTTTGGTTGCAGCATGCTTCCACGCCTCGTGGCCGCCTGATCTTGGATTATGGCGCAGTAAAGGCGATAAAGGAGCGCGGTGTTTCGTTGTTAGCAGTCGGAGTTACTGCAGTCGAAGGGCACTTCATTTCTGGCGATACCGTTGAAATCGCCGACAAGGATGGCGTTGTCATCGCCCGCGGACTCGTTGCCTTCGATTCGGAAGAAATCCCACGGCTCTTGGGTAAGTCGATGAAGGAATTGCTGAGCGAGTTTGGCCCCGAGTTCGAGCGCGAACTAGTGCATCGAGATGACTTAGTTCTTCTTTAAAGCGTCGCGATCGTCATCAAGACTTTTGCAGTCTCGACTTCAGGATCGCCATCGGTTGGGTTGTCACTTAATTTAACAATAACCGTTCTGGTTGCCGGGTCGGTAAAAATATATTGACCGTGTAAACCCAGAGCCAAATTAATACCAGGATAGGGGTGCCATACCTGTGCGCTATAACCCCATCCGTGATCGAGCGTTACTACTGGAGTACTGATTCTCGAAAGTCATGCCGTGTCAATTATCGAGTGCGATGCGGCATAACCGCCGTTAATCATTGCCAACCCGACGCGCGCATAATCGCGAGCAGCCGCATTAAAGCAGCAGAAGGTTTTCTCTTGGCCACCAACGTGATCAACATTCCAGGTCGCGCGATATTGCGCACCAACCGGCTGCCAAACATTTTGGCTGAAGTAGTCTGCGACCTTAATTCCAGTGACGCGTTGAATTATCAATCCCAATAGTTGAGTGTTAACGCTTCGATAATCGGGTTTAGTGTCGGGAGCTTCAAACATTTTTCGGTTGTGCTTGATAAAGAAATTCAGATCAGTTGTCGCATACATTTGCGCGATACCGACGCCCCAGCCCGATGGTCCAGTTGGGTAATTATCCGAAACGCCAACTCCGCTCTCCATGTCCAGCAGGGATTGAATAGTTACCTGGTCAAAGGTGGTGCCAGTCTTATATTCGGGGAAATAATGTACGAAGGTGTCGCTCTCTTTGATCTTGCCCTGATGGATAAGTTGGCCGATCAAGATTGAGGTCATCGTCTTCGCCACCGAGTAAGAAGGAAGTTCGGTGCTGGCGGTGATCCCAGGTTTGTAGTACTCGTAAGTGATGACGCCATTTCGGACCACCAGGAAGGCGTTGGTATTGCTCTTATCCAAGAACTCTTGCCAACCCAACGTGCTGGAACCCCATGGAACTGTGGCGGGCATGACTTCCTTGGCAGTTGGCCAGACAATTGGGCTGGCGGCCGGGGCAATTATGTGGGCGGGCATCAAGGTTGGAGTTTTTGAGGCCGGGGCTAGAGCCAGACGTACTGAATCAATGGGGTTTGGGTAATGGATAAAACGAGTAAAGGCAGTGAGCAAGAAAGCGAAAGCCAAGAGGCCAATGGCAACGGTGCGAACCACTCGAAATAAACGTTTCATGAGTAGAGCCTATTGACCCGTAGGCTTAGTGCATGGATGCCGCTGCAATGATTTCGGAATTAGCTGAAAAGGCGCGGTTGGCTGCGCGAACGTTGGTCGCTGCGACCTCGAAAGAACGAGCTGGCGCTTTAGAAGCAATTGCCCAAACGATCGAAGCTAGTTCGGCCGAGATCATGGCCGCAAATGCAGTTGATCTTGCTCGCGCCGATGCCGCCGGTATGGCTACTTCAATGCGGGATCGATTACTTCTTACTCCGGAACGCATCCAAGGTATCGCCGCAGGAGCCCGCCAAGTTGCGGCGCTGCCAGATCCATTGGGAAAGACCCTGCGCGAGAGCACCTTGCCAAATGGTCTGCACTTAAAGCAGTTAAGCGTTCCATTTGGAGTCGTCGGAATGGTTTATGAGGCGCGCCCAAATGTGACGGTAGATGCTGCCGTAATTTTAATTATGTCGGGGAATGCGGCCTTGCTTCGAGGCTCCGCTTCGGCCTCGGCAAGTAATGAAGTTCTAGTTTCGGTGATGCGACGGGCGCTCGCTACTACTTCAATTTCACCCGAGATCATTCAGTTGGTTCCTTCAGATGATCGAAGCACAGTTCATGCGTTGCTCCATGCCAGGGGCCAAGTTGATCTAGTTATTCCTAGGGGGAGCGCTGCACTAATCCGAACCGTGGTTGATGACTCCACCGTTCCTACAATTGAGACCGGCGCTGGTGTCTGTCACGTTTATGTGGATGCCGAAGCTGACCTGGCAAAGGCGTTGCCAATTTTGATAAATTCCAAAACTCATCGGCCTAGCGTTTGCAATGCCGCAGAGACCTTGTTGGTTCACGCTTCAGTTGCCGAAGAATTTTTGCCAATTGCCCTCGCCGCGCTATCCGATTCCGGAGTTGTAATTCATGGCGATAACCAAGTCCTTGCAGTTGCAGCCAAACTTGGAATTCCAGCGGTAGCAGCCTCCGAGGAAGATTGGCATACCGAATATAACTCCTTGGAAATGAACGTGGCCGTTGTCCCAAACCTTTTAAGCGCCGCCGACCATATTCATAAATACGGTACCAACCACACTGAAGCGATCGTCACGGAATCCGATGCGAGCGCCGCTCAGTTTGTTGCCCTCTCCGATTGCGCCGCGGTCATGATCAACGCCTCGACTAGATTCACCGATGGCGAGCAGATGGGTTTTGGCGCCGAGATCGGGATTTCAAATCAGAAATTACATGCTCGGGGTCCAATGGGGCTGGAGCAGATGACCACAACGACGTGGATTGTCAGCGGCAACGGGCAGATCCGTAGCTGACATTTTTCCCGCTACTTTTTAACCGATAAGGTGAGGACATGAGCGCAATTTCCCGGGACGAGGTCGCCCATTTATCGCGGCTGGCCCGCATTGAAATGACCGATTCCGAATTAGATCACTTGGCATCAGAGCTGGATCTGATCCTCGGGGCGGTCGCTCGAGTGCAGGAAGTTGCTGGCGCCGATGTGCCACCGACTTCGCATCCGTTGCCGCTTCAAAATGTCTTTCGGCCTGATGTTGTTACTCCAAGCCTGACCGCCGCGGAATCGCTCTCTGGCGCACCGGCATCCGCGGAACAACGCTTCAAAGTGCCGCAAATTTTGGGAGATGCTGAATGATTCACTCCACTGCCGCCGAAATGGCAACAAAACTGGCCGCTGGCGAAATCAGCTCAGTTGAACTTACACAACAACATTTAGATCGAATTTCAGTTGTAGATGGCCAAGTCCATGCTTTTCTTTATGTCGATACTGAAGGCGCGCTCTCGCAAGCGGCTGCCGTAGATGCCAAGCGCGTAGCTGGTGAAAAACTCTCACCCCTTGCAGGCGTGCCACTAGCACTTAAAGATGTTCTAACCCAAAAGGGGATACCTACGACCTGCGGATCAAAGATCCTCGAAGGTTGGCGTCCGCCTTATGACTCAACAATTGTTTCAAAGCTGAAGAGTGCCGGCATAGTAATTTTAGGTAAGACCAACATGGATGAATTCGCAATGGGCTCTTCCACTGAGAATTCTGCCTATGGACCAAGTCATAACCCTTGGGATTTGACTCGCATTCCTGGTGGTTCTGGTGGCGGCTCCGCCGCATCACTTGCGGCATTTGAAGCGCCACTGGCCATGGGCACTGACACTGGTGGCTCAATTCGCCAACCAGCTGCCGTGACTGGAACCGTTGGCGTTAAACCAACCTATGGTGGCGTTTCCCGCTACGGCTTAGTTGCCTTCTCTTCCAGCTTGGATCAAGCCGGACCTTGCGCTCGCACCGTTTTGGATGCGGCGCTATTACACGAAGCGATCGCTGGTTATGACCCACGCGATTCCACGAGCATCAACGCTCCTGTGCCAGCGGTTGTCGCCGCTGCAAAGAAGTTAGATGTCAAAGGAATGAAGATCGGCATTGTTAAAGAGTTGTCCGGAGATGGTTACCAAGCCGGTGTTCGATCTCGTTTTGATGAAGCGATTGAAGAGTTAGTAAATGCTGGCGCCGAAATTGTTGAGGTCTCCTGTCCCAACTTCGAATATGCCTTGGCTGCTTATTACCTAATCGCTCCCTCTGAAGCATCATCAAACTTGGCCCGTTTTGATTCGATGCGCTATGGAATTCGGGTCGGTGATGATGGAGTTCGCGGTGCCGAAGAAGTAATGAAAATGACGCGCGAAGTTGGCTTCGGAAAAGAAGTTAAGCGCCGAATAATTTTGGGTACTTATGCTCTTTCATCTGGCTATTACGATGCTTACTACGGTTCGGCACAAAAGGTGCGAACTTTAATTACTCAAGATTTCGCGGCCGCCTTCTCAAAGGCCGATGTTTTAGTCTCGCCAACTTGTCCGACTACTGCCTTTAAAATTGGCGAGAAAAGCGATGACCCACTTGGTATGTATTTAAATGACATCGCCACTATCCCGGTAAACATGGCAGGTATTGGCGGAATGAGTCTGCCAGTTGGACTTGCACCAGAAGATGGGCTTCCCGTTGGCTTCCAAATCATGTCACCGGCTATGAAAGATGATCTGATGTATCAGGTTGGTGGCACGCTCGAAGCCGCTCTACTGCGTAAATGGGGTAGCCCAATCTTGTCTAACGCCCCAGCCCTAGGAGCCAACTAATGGCGCTTAACTACGATCAAGCGATCGCCGCATATGACCCAACTTTGGGTTTAGAAGTTCACGTTGAACTAAATACCAATTCTAAAATGTTCTGCGGTTGTGCCACTGAGTTTGGTGCCGAGCCAAACACACAGACCTGCCCAGTTTGTTTAGGTCTTCCCGGTTCGTTGCCGGCGGTAAACGGCAAAGCAATCGAGAGCAGCATTTTGATTGGTTTGGCGCTTAACTGTTCTATCGCGCCGTTTAGCCGCTTCGCCCGGAAGAATTATTTCTACCCTGATATGCCCAAAAATTTCCAGACTTCACAGTTCGATGAGCCAATCTGTGTAAACGGATACTTGGATGTCGAAATCGAAACCGATGAAGGAACCAAAGTATTCCGAATTGAAATCGAACGCGTGCATATGGAAGAGGACACCGGTAAGTCGCTCCACGTTGGAGGATCTACTGGTCGAATCCATGGGGCTGAGTATTCACTTTTGGATTACAACCGAGCTGGCATTCCGCTAGTTGAGATTGTTACCAAGATTATTCCTAACACCGGCAAGTATGCCCCGCAAGTTGCCCGGGCCTATGTAACTGAACTTCGCGACATCTTGCGCTCACTTGGCGTGAGCGATGTAAAGATGGAACAGGGTTCACTTCGATGTGATGCCAACGTTTCATTAGCACCAGCAGGATCAGGTCAGCTTGGAACTCGCAGCGAAACTAAGAACGTCAACTCATTGCGTTCCGTTGAGCGAGCGGTCTCTGGCGAAATCGAGCGCCAAGCAAATCGGTTACAAAATGGTGAGCGAATCATCCAAGAGACCAGGCACTTTTTAGAAGAGAGCGGGCAGACCCGCCCTGGACGTTCAAAAGAGCAGGCTGAGGATTATCGCTACTTCCCAGAACCAGATTTAGTTCCCGTCGCTCCTGATGCCGCATGGATTGAAGAACTTCGAGCAACGCTTCCGGAGAAACCATCGATCAGGCGAAAGCGACTCAAGATCGAATGGGCCGTTCCCGATAAAGAGATGGCCTCTATGGTCAATGCCGAACTTCTTGATACTGTCGAGGAGACGGTATTACTTGGCTCCGATCCAACTAAAGCTCGCAGTTGGTGGCTAGGTGAGATTTCGCGATTGGCCAACGAAAAGGAAGTCGCACCAACTTCACTTATTACTCCGATTCAAGTTGCTGAAGTGATTGCGCTAATCGCATCGGGTGAACTAACCGATAAATTGGCCCGTCAAGTTGTTGAAGGCGTTATCAATGGTGAAGGAACCCCGCAACAAGTTATTGATGCTCGTGGTCTAAAAGTTGTCTCCGATGATTCCGCGTTGATGGTTGCCATCGAAGCCGCTATCGCTTCACAACCTGAAACTGCCGAACGAATTCGGGGTGGAAATATTCCAGCGGCCGGGGCACTTATTGGCGCCGTCATGAAAGCTACGGGTGGCCAAGCCGATGCCGCAAAGGTTCGAGAATTATTGTTAAAGCACTTAGGTCAAGGTTAACCAGGGGAGCAAACGCATGAGCAATTCCATGAAGCCACGTTCAGGACTAGTAACTGATGGCATGGAGCGCGCTCCCGCGCGTGGCATGTTGCGCGCCGTCGGGATGCAAGATGAAGATTTTGCCAAGCCACAAATTGGAATTGCCTCATCCTGGAATGAGATTACGCCCTGCAATCTTTCCTTGGATCGGCTCGCTAAAGCTTCCAAGAAGGGCGTGATCGATGCCGGTGGCTTTCCAATGCAATTTGGCACCATCTCAGTGTCCGATGGAATTTCAATGGGCCACGAAGGCATGCACTTCTCATTAGTGTCGCGCGAAGTTATAGCCGACTCCGTTGAAACAGTAATGCAGGCCGAACGCCTTGATGGCATGGTCACCTTCGCTGGCTGCGATAAGTCGCTACCAGGAATGATGATGGCAGCTGCTCGAATTGATGTTGCAAGCGTTTTTGTTTATGCCGGAAGTACCTTGGCCGGAAATGTAGATGGCAAAGATGTCACCATCATTGATGCCTTCGAAGCGGTAGGTGCTTGTGCACGTGGCTTAATTTCACAGGAGCAGGTCGATAAAATCGAACGCGCTATCTGTCCAGGTGAAGGTGCATGCGGCGGTATGTACACCGCTAACACTATGGCCGCCGTTGGGGAAGCAATTGGGCTATCGCTTCCTGGTTCTGCCTCGCCACCAGCAGTTGATCGCCGCCGCGATGACTATGCCGTCAAGGCTGGCGCTGCAGTTGTGGAATTAATTCGCAAGGGAATAACAACTCGCGACATCTTGACTAAAAAAGCCTTTGAAAATGCAATCACCATCGTGATGGCGCTCGGTGGTTCCACCAATGCAGTACTTCATATTCTGGCAATCGCTAATGAAGCTGAAGTTGAGTTAACGCTCGAAGATTTCCATCGCATTGGTTCTAAGGTCCCGTTGCTCGGGGACTTAAAGCCATTCGGTAAATATGTCATGACCGACATTGATCGAGTCGGCGGTATACCGGTTGTGCTTCGCGCCTTGTTAGATGCTGGCCTCTTGCATGGTGATTGTTTAACCGTCACCGGGAAAACTATGGCCGAGAATTTGGCGGATATCACCCCACTTGATGCTGATGGTGAAGTTCTTCATTCCATCAAGAGTCCTCTAGCTGTTGGCGGTGGAATCACAATATTGGGTGGCTCGCTTGCACCCGAAGGCGCTGTCTCAAAGACTGCCGGCGTTGGCGTGGATCACTTTGAAGGTCCAGCTCGAGTTTTCGAGCGAGAGCAAGCCGCGATGGATGCCCTCGAGAATGGCGAAATCAAAGCTGGCGATGTTGTTGTCATTCGCTATGAAGGTCCAAAAGGTGGACCAGGAATGCGCGAGATGCTGATGATCACTGGTGCCATAAAAGGCGCGGGCCTCGGCAAATCGACTCTGCTCTTAACAGATGGTCGATTCTCGGGTGGCAGCACCGGACTTTGCGTCGGACACGTTTCACCAGAAGCGGTAGATGGTGGCCCAATCGCATTTATTAAAGATGGCGATCTAATTCGAATTAATGTGATAGATCGCACTTTGGATCTGCTGGTAGATGATGCTGAAATGACCGAACGACGAAAGCACTTCACGCCATTGCCGCACAAGTATCGCCGCGGCGTATTAGCTAAGTATTCAAAGGTTGTTGGCTCGGCCTCTAAGGGTGCGGTCTGCGGTTAAATTGGTTATCCAATATATGAGATCTTAATCTCAGGGGTTGACGCAGAAGATATCTCGCGCGACAATTCGGGCATGGCAACAGCCGTGGTAATCCGAAAGCGCGCGATCTAGCAACATCGATCGTGCGCTACCCCTCAGTGAAAACTGGGGGGTTTCGTGTTTCACAGGGCAGTTGAAAGCGATCTAGGCAACTGAGGGGAGATGAAGATGAGTAGTGAAAACGGTACAAAGATGACGGGGGCCAGTTCCCTCGTGAAATCTTTAGAGCATGCCGGCGTCGATGTCATGTTCGGAATCCCTGGTGGTGCAATCTTGCCGGCCTACGATCCAATTTTCGATAGTCCGATCCGACATATTTTGGTGCGCCACGAGCAAGGTGCCGGTCATGCTGCCACTGGTTATGCGCAAGCAACTGGTCGCGTTGGTGTTTGCATAGCCACTTCAGGACCAGGTGCTACAAACTTGGTTACACCGCTGGCCGATGCTCAGATGGACTCCGTGCCATTGGTCGCGATCACAGGTCAGGTTGCATCAGCGGCGATCGGGACCGACGCCTTCCAAGAAGCCGATATTCGTGGCATCACAATGCCCGTCACAAAACACAATTATTTGATCACAAACGCGGACGATATTCCACGGGCAATTGCCGAAGCTTTTCATATCGCAAGTACTGGTCGCCCTGGCGCGGTTCTTGTTGATATCGCAAAAGATGCGTTGCAGCATCAAACAGTTTTTCAGTGGCCAAATTCAATAAACCTTGCCGGCTACAACCCGGTACTAACGCCGAACGCCACTGCCGTTCGCGATGCCGCTAGATTGATTGCGCAATCGCGTAATCCGGTTCTCTATGTTGGTGGTGGCATCATTAAAGCCAACGCTCACAAAGAACTTATGAAACTGGCAGAGCTGACTGGCGCACCAGTTGTTACGACCCTGATGGCAAGAGGGGCTTTCCCAGACGGTCATCATCAGCACCTCGGAATGCCTGGCATGCATGGCACCGTTGCGGCAGTAACTGCGCTCCAGAAAGCCGATTTATTAATCACTCTAGGCGCGCGCTTTGACGATCGGGTAACCGGAAAACTTTCCTCATTTGCGCCACTTGCCAAAATTATTCATGCCGATATCGATCCTGCTGAAATTGGCAAGAATCGTCGTGCTGATGTTGCTTTGATCGGTGATCTGACGAACACAATAGCGGCTTTGCTTCCTGCGATTGCGGCCGAGTTTAAGAAGAGCCAACCAGATCTAAGCGCTTGGTGGCTCCAAGTTAATACTTGGCGCGCTAAATTCCCCTTGGGTTATGACCACCCAACTGATGGTTCGGTTTCACCGCAATATGTCATTGAGCGGCTCGGCAAGATTGCTGGTCCTGATGCAATCTATGTCGCCGGCGTAGGCCAACATCAAATGTGGGCTTCTCAATTTATCTCCTATGAGAATCCACGAACCTGGTTGAATTCCGGTGGTCTAGGAACTATGGGTTACGCGGTTCCTGCTGCGATGGGTGCAAAGGTTGGCGCACCAGACAAAGTAGTTTGGGCGATCGATGGCGATGGCTGTTTCCAGATGACCAATCAGGAATTAGTTACTTGCGCAATCAACAACATCCCAATCAAAGTTGCCATCATTAATAATGAAAGTTTGGGAATGGTTCGCCAATGGCAAACCTTGTTCTATAACCAGCGTTATTCAAATACCGATCTACATTCAAAACGCATTCCAGATTTTGCTAAATTGGCTGATGCAATGGGTTGCGTCGGACTTCGCTGCGAGAATCGCGAAGATGTCGATCGCACAATTGCCGAAGCAATGGCGATCAATGATCGACCAGTAGTTGTCGATTTCAGCGTTCATCGCGATGCCATGGTTTGGCCGATGGTCGCTGCTGGTACCTCAAATGATGACATCGTGATTGCGCGTTCGATGGCGCCAATCTGGGACTCACAGGAGTTGTGATGAATACAGCCAATACACATACCCTCTCCGTTCTGGTTGAAAACAGCCCGGGTGTTCTTGCTAGGGTCGCCTCGCTCTTCTCCCGTCGCGGTTACAACATTGATTCGTTAGCGGTTGGACCTACAGAAGACGAGAATATTTCGCGAATGACCATCGTCATCAATGTTGACGGTCACGCTCTTGATCAAGTGATTCAGCAACTGGACAAATTGATCAATGTCATCAGCATCACGCAATTAGATCCCGTCACATCGGTTCAACGCGAACTCTTATTGGTCAAGGTTGCAACTACACCTGTTACCAGATCTCAAGTTTTAGAGACCGTCCAGCTCTTTCGTGCCAAGGTCGTAGATGTGGCCCAGGATGCTGTCACTATCGAGGCCACCGGCAATGCCGAGAAGATCCAAGCCCTGCTGCGGGTTTTAGAGCCCTACGGCATCAAAGAATTGGTCCAATCTGGGCTCGTAGCCATGTCGCGAGGCTTAAAACCGGGCTCAATTTCAGAAGAAAAGCGTTAGAAAATAGGCTTAGCCAGTACCACCCAGCACTAACTACTCCAGGTAACTCCATTTAGGGAAAGGTAATAACTGTGGCAACCCAGTATCACGACGAAGATGCCGATCTATCTATCATCCAATCTAAGAAAGTAGCGGTGATTGGTTACGGCTCTCAAGGACATGCCCACGCTCTAAGTCTGCGCGATAGCGGAGTCGACGTTCGAGTTGGGTTAGCCGAAGGTTCAAAATCACGTGAGAAAGCCGAATCTGAAGGTTTGCGCGTTCTCTCAGTTGCCGACGCCGTCAAGGAAGCCGATGTTGTAATGCTCTTGGCTCCTGATCACGTTCAACGCCATATCTACACCGATTCAATTTTGCCAAACCTGAAGCCAGGTGCGGCCTTGTTCTTCGGTCATGGATTTAATATTCGCTTTGGTTACATCAAACCAGAATCCAATATCGATGTTGCAATGGTGGCTCCAAAGGGCCCAGGTCACTTAGTACGTCGTGAGTACTCAGCTGGTCGTGGCGTTCCTGTCCTAGTAGCAGTTGAACAAGATGCAAGCGGAAGCGCTTGGCCATTAACCCTTTCTTATGCAAAGGCAATTGGCGGACTTCGCGCTGGTGGAATTTTGACGACTTTCACTGAAGAGTGCGAGACCGATCTTTTTGGCGAGCAATCAGTTCTTTGTGGTGGCGCTTCACAGCTCGTTCAGTATGGCTTTGAAACCTTGGTCGAAGCGGGTTACCAACCAGAAGTTGCTTATTTCGAATGTCTACACGAACTCAAGTTGATCGTCGACTTGATGTACGAAGGTGGAATTGCAAAGCAGCGTTGGTCGGTTTCTGATACCGCCGAATATGGTGACTACATCTCCGGTCCTCGCGTTATTGATCCACGCGTTAAAGAGAACATGAAGGCAGTACTTGCCGACATTCAAAGCGGAGCGTTTGCCGATCGCTTCATCAAAGATCAAGATGCTGGCGCTCCAGAATTCAAGGCGCTACGCGCTAAGGGCGAAGCTCATCCAATTGAAGCAGTCGGTCGAGAACTTCGAAAGATGATGTCTTGGGTTCGCGGAAACTCCAAAGATGATTACCAAGAAGGTTTGGCAACACGTGGCTAAACCGGTCGTCCTAATTGCTGAAGAGTTAAGCCCAGCCACACTTGATGCGCTGGGTCCAGATTTCGAAGTCCGTCATTGCGATGGAGCTAACCGCGACGAATTACTGTCAGCACTAGCCGCTGGCGTCGACGCTGTTCTGATTCGTTCGGCGACAAAGATGGATGCCGAAGCGATCGCGGCGGCAAAGGGTCTCAAGGTAATTGCTCGTGCTGGAGTTGGCCTGGATAACGTTGATATTCCAGCTTCAACGGCTGCTGGTGTAATGGTTGTTAATGCACCCACCTCAAATATTGTGAGCGCGGCTGAACTTGCGATTTCGTTGCTTTTGGCTTCGGCTCGTTTCATTTCGCCTGCAAACGCTGCGCTTCGCAACGGTAAGTGGGCGCGCTCTAAGTACACCGGTGCCGAACTCTTTGAAAAGACCTTGGGCATCGTTGGTTTCGGTCGGATTGGTCAGTTAGTCGCCGCTCGTATGCAAGCTTTTGGCATGGATGTTGTGGCTTTTGATCCCTACCTGCAACCAGCGCGAGCTGCTCAGTTGGGCGTTCGATTAGTCGAACTTGATGAACTTCTTCGCATCAGTGATTTCATCACGATTCACTTACCAAAGACCAAAGAGACCGCAAACCTAATTGGGGTTGAGGCTCTTAAAAAGGTAAAGCCAGCAGTTCGCATTGTTAATGCGGCCCGCGGCGGCGTACTGGATGAAAGCGCGTTGTATGACGCTCTTGTCGAAGGTCGCGTCGGCGGAGCTGGGCTCGATGTATATGTCACTGAACCTTGCACCGATTCCCCGCTCTTTCAGTTAGATAACGTAGTTGCAACTCCGCACTTAGGTGCTTCAACGGATGAAGCTCAAGAGCGCGCTGGAATTGCAGTAGCGGTTTCAGTTCGCAAAGCACTTGCTGGTGAATTAGTTCCTGATGCGGTTAACGTCAAGGGCGGAATGATCCACGAGGATCTTCGACCAGCCTTGTCATTAGTTGAGCACTTGGCTCAGGTTGCAACTGGTTTAGCTGGAGAGTTACCTGTTGGAATCATCGTCGAAGTTCGTGGCGAAATTTCAGAGCATGACTGTTCGGTACTGGGCTCATCTGCACTTTTGGGAGCTTTGGTTGGTTGCGGCGCAGAAGATGTGACTTATGTAAATGCACCTGCCCTAGCAGCAGAACGCGGTATGAGCGCCTCAGTTCACACTGATCCGGTCAGCCCAGACCATCGAAATATGGTCTCGGTTCACGCAGCATTTAGCGACGGAACCCAATTGCTAGTTAGTGGAACACTGATGGGAATTCGCCAAGTTCAAAAGATCGTGGCAATTGATAACCATGATCTTGATCTGCCGCTTAGCGATAACTTGCTCTTTCTTCGTTACGCCGATCAGCCAGGAATCGTTGGCGCCGTTGGAAATGCGCTTGGAAAAGCCGGTATCAATATTGGTGGCATGCAGGTTGGACGAAACCACTTAGGTGGCGAAGCATTGATGGCGATCACTGTCGATTCCGTGCTACCAGCTGAAATTCTGGCGATCGTTAAGGCCGAAACTGGCGCAACTACTGTCCGCACTGTCGTATTGGGGTCTTAATGTCCAAGAACTTTAACCTGGCTGTAATCGGTGGCGATGGCATCGGACCTGATGTTGTAGCAGAGGGACTTCGAGTCCTAGATGCTGTAGCTGCTAAGTACGACACCACCTTTACGAAAACCGATTACGACCTGGGTGCAAAGTTCTGGCATCGAACTGGCGAAGCACTGCCAGATGAAACCATGGCTGAGTTAGCAAAAGCCGATGTGATTCTGCTTGGTGCGGTGGGTGACCCCACCGTTCCCAGCGGCGTTCTCGAGCGCGGGCTGTTACTAAAATTACGTTTTGCTTTCGATCACTACGTAAATCTCCGGCCAGCGAAATTATTTCCAGGCGTGAAATCGCCACTGGTTAACTCCAACTCCATTGATTTCATCGTGGTTCGCGAAGGTACCGAAGGCCCTTATGTTGGTGCTGGCGGAACTTTGCAATATGGCACCCCATTTGAAATCGTGACCGAAGAGAGCATGAATTCGCGCAGGGGAGCCGAGCGCGTTATTCGCGATGCATTTGTTCGCGCCGCGGCCAGACCTCGAAAGAAATTGACGATGGTGCACAAGAACAATGTTCTGACTCGCGCAGGCGGACTTTGGACCAGAACCTTCAATGAGGTTGCCAAAGATTTTCCGCAAATCGAAACTGAATATCTTCACGCCGATGCCGCTTCAATGTTCTTCGTTACCAACCCAGAGCGTTTTGATGTTGTTGTAACCGATAATCTTTTTGGTGACATTTTGACGGATATCGCGGCAGCAATTTGTGGTGGCATTGGATTAGCAGCATCCGGAAATATCAACCCAACTGGGGCTTTCCCTTCAATGTTTGAACCAGTACATGGTTCTGCGCCAGATATCGCAGGTAAGGGAATTGCCGATCCGACTGCAACGATCATGTCCGTTGCAATGATGTTGAGCCATTTAGGTATGACTGAGGCTGCTAAAGAAGTTGAGGATGCAGTCGCGGCAGATTTGCTAACCAGAGGCGAGACAAAACGGAGCACGGTTGAAATTGGCACGGCGTTAGCTGAGGCGGTCCGATGAAAGTCCAACTCAATCCAAATCAACAGCCATTACCCGATACCGAAAGGCAAGCGCGCGTAGCTGCGCCGGGTTTTGGAAAGTACTACACCGACAATATGGTCATCGCGCAGTGGTCAGAGGCAGATGGTTGGAGCGATGCAGAGCTAATTCCTTACGGTCCGATTTCACTTGACCCCGCAACTGCTGTCTTTCATTACGGGCAGGAAATCTTCGAAGGAATGAAGGCTTACCGCCAGCCAGATGGTTCGATCTCACTCTTTCGCCCAGAGGCAAATGCGGCCCGCTTTGCACGTAGTGCAGCTCGCTTAGCGCTGCCGGAAATGCCTACCGACTTCTTTGTCGAAACAATCGAACAATTGGTAACGCAAGATCAGGATTGGGTTCCATCAAAGGTGGGGGAATCCCTTTATCTTCGCCCATTTATGATTGCTACTGAAGTTGGTTTGGGCGTGCGCCCTTCCAATAAAGCCACCTACCTTTTAATAGCGACTCCAGCTGGCGCCTATTTCAATGCCGCAGAAGCCGTTACGGTTTGGATTTCTTACGAATATGTCAGAGCTGCGGCTGGTGGAACTGGCGAGGCAAAGTGCGGTGGAAATTACGCAGCATCCCTAGTTGCCCAAAAGCAGGCCGCTACTCAAGGTTGCGATCAAGTCGTTTGGATCGATGCCATTGAACGTAAGTGGATCGAAGAGATGGGCGGCATGAACCTTTACTTCGTTAAAGGTAGTGGTGCAAACGCTCGCGTTATAACGCCGAAACTAACCGGCACGTTATTGCCTGGTATTACTCGAGATTCAATTCTTACCGTTGCTGCCGATCTTGGTTATGCCGTATCGGAGGAGATGATTTCCGTTGATGATTGGCGCGATGGCGTTCTTTCTGGCGAGATCACCGAAATCTTTGCCTGCGGTACCGCGGCTGTTGTATCGGCAGTTGGCGGCGCGAAGAGCGCTCACGGGTATTGGAAGACTGGCGATGGAAATCCTGGTCCAATCACGATGCAAATCCGGGAAACGCTATTAGGAATTCAGCATGGAACCATTCCAGATACTCACGGATGGAATCGCAAGGTTATTTAATGAGCACCTCGGACGCCTTTCATATCTATGACACCACGCTTCGCGATGGCGCGCAGCAAGAAGGTTTGAACCTTTCGGTTCATGACAAGTTGGCGATCGCTCGCCACCTAGATGATCTTGGTGTCGGATTTATTGAGGGTGGCTGGCCTGGGGCAAATCCAAAAGATACCGAGTTCTTCAAGCGCGCCCAAACTGAACTTAAATTAAAGAACGCCAAGTTTGTAGCTTTTGGCGCAACTCGTCGCCCCAACGTTAAAGCCGCTGACGACCTCTTGCTTCGGGCTTTGCAAGATTCGCAAGCCCCAGTGGTCACTTTGGTTGCCAAGAGCCACGACCGACACGTTGATTTGGCATTGAAAACAAATCTTGATGAAAACTTGGCGATGATTCGCGAATCCATCGAATTCTTACGGGCTGGTGGCCAACGGGTCTTCCTAGATGCCGAGCACTTCTTCGATGGCTATCTTTCGAATCCTGCCTACGCTCTTGAGGTGGTTCGTACCGCAGCCGAAGCTGGCGCCGATGTAATCGCACTCTGCGATACCAATGGCGGCATGTTGCCAGATGAGCTATCCGAGATTGTTCATGAAGTTTTGCATGGCTCTTCGGCACGCTTGGGTATTCATTGCCACAATGACACGGGCTGCGCGATTGCAAACTCACTTGCCGCAATCGCTGCAGGTGCTACCCATGTTCAAGGAACACTTAATGGCTACGGCGAGCGCACTGGAAACGCTGACCTCGTAAGCATTGTTGCGAATTTGGAATTAAAGAAGAAAATGAAAGTCTTGCCGGACGGGGCGCTGCGCGAGGCATTTCGAATTTCACATGCCGTAGCTGAAGTAACCAACATTTCTCCAAGTGGGCGTCAGCCTTACGTTGGCGTCTCAGCCTTTGCTCACAAAGCGGGCTTGCATGCCAGCGCTATTAAAGTGGATCCAGCGATGTACCAACACGAGGATCCAGAATCGGTTGGAAATGATATGCGAATGCTGGTCTCCGAAATGGCCGGCCGAGCTTCAATTGAATTGAAGTCGATAGAACTCGGGGTCGACTTGGGAGATGACAAGTCCGTTGTTGGTCGGGTCGTTGCTCGCGTTAAAGATATGGAATCGCACGGCTATACCTTTGAAGCGGCTGATGCCTCTTTTGAACTTTTGCTTCGAGAAGAGATAGATGGCAAGCGCGCCCACTTCTTTACGGTTGATAACTGGGAGTCGACAGTTATCCGTGATGAAACTGGCGATGTGACCTCACGAGCGGTTGTAAGTATTACTGCGGGCAATGAGAAGATTGTTGCCGAAGGCCTGGGCAATGGCCCAGTCAATGCAATTGATAACGCGCTGCGCTCTGGGCTCAAGCGCCTCTATCCAGAGTTAGCAAAGTTAGAACTAACGGACTACAAAGTTCGCATCCTCGAAGGTCGACTTGGCACTGGTGCCGTTACTCGCGTATTGGTTGAAACCAGCGATGGTGATGGGGAGTGGAGCACGATCGGTGTTCACGAGAATGTAATTGCCGCTTCAGCGATGGCGTTGGAGGATGCCGTTACCTACGGCTTACTGAGACAAGGTCGCAAACCCGAGTAACCTTTCGCTATGACCAGCGGATTGATCGAACAATATGAGGAGCACTTAGCTCTAGTTCGTAATCTGGCCGATAATTCGATTCGCGGTTATGTCTCTGATTTGGAATCGCTCTTAAAGCACTTGGCAAAACTCGAAATCGTAGAATTTTCCGATCTGCAATTGACCCACATCAGATCCTGGCTCGCTAATCAGCAAGCGACCGGAACTTCCAGATCCACATTGGCTCGCCGCATAGTTTCAATTCGAGCTTTCACGTACTGGGCTGCTAGCCAAGGTTGGATTAAGGAGGATTTTGGCGCCTCATTAGCAATTCCCAAACCACTAAAAACTTTGCCCGAAGTTCTCACCCAAAGTGATGCTGCAACTGTGTTGGAATCGCTACAGACCAGGGCGACTGAAGAACCGACTGCGCTTCATCTTCGAGACCTGGCAATCGTCGAAGTTTTATATGCCGCCGGCATTCGAGTCTCGGAGTTGTGTGGTTTGAATTTGCTGGATTTGGACTCCGACCGAAATACTCTTCAAGTAATAGGTAAAGGAAATAAGCAGCGCGTCGTCCCACTGGGACTTCCTGCAAAAAGAGCCCTCGATGGCTATCTGGTGCGCGCCCGACCAGATTTGGTTACCAATGTTTCTGGCTTGGCCATCTTTTTAGGTTCCAGAGGAAAACGGCTGGATCAACGAACCGCTCGCGAAGTCGTCTATCAAGCCATGAGCGCCGTTGGCTCGAACATGGGCCCACACGGCCTGCGCCACACCGCCGCGACCCATCTGCTGGAAGGGGGAGCCGACCTTCGAACCGTCCAAGAGATTTTGGGCCACTCCTCGTTATCGACGACTCAGATTTACACCCATGTCTCGGCCGAGCGCCTGCAATCGGCTTATCAACAAGCCCACCCTCGAGCGTAAATAAGGTAGAAACGCTTACCGAGTAAGTTCACGGTAACTCCTGCTCTGTGTACCAGTGGTACACGCTCTGCGGCTCGGGCGACCCGGGCAGAACGAGGACCCCCTTTCTCGGGTAAAGGGCGCTCAGACCATCAGTTAGACTTGCCCCAGCATCAACCTCGGAAGTAACCACACCAGTTGTGATCACTAAGGGGGAAGGTGACTTCGCGCGTCTTACCCGACGATCTTCTATCGGGAGCCATTTCGGTCCAGCTTCGGCTGGTCGGTGATTAGACGCCAGGGATCAGAACAAATTGTTCCGATCAACAACCGAGTGTGCGCTCGCTAACCCGTGCGCGCAAAGAAGGAGTGTGCCGCCATGGCGGTTGTAACAATGCGAGAACTTCTCGACAGCGGAGTCCACTTCGGACACCAGACGCGTCGATGGAATCCAAAGATGAAGCGCTTTATTTTCGCCGAGCGCAATGGCATTTACATCATTGATATTCAGCAATCACTTGCCTTGATTGATAGCGCTTATAACTTCATTCAAGACACAGTTGCTAAGGGCGGACATATCTTGTTCGTCGGTACCAAGAAGCAGGCACACGAGCCAATCAAGCAACAATCAGCTCGCGTCGGAATGCCTTACGTTACCGAGCGTTGGTTGGGTGGCATGTTGACCAACTTCCCAACGGTCTACAAGCGAATTCAGCGTTTAAAGGAATTGGAAGCGCTAGAAAATTCCAATGACCAACTATTGACCAAGAAGGAACTTTTGGTTCTTCGTCGCGAGCGCGAGAAGCTAACCAAGAACCTTGAAGGTATTCGTAATATGACCAAGTTGCCTTCAGCAATTTGGGTAGTCGATACCAAGAAGGAGCACCTTGCTGTTGCCGAAGCGCACAAGCTAGGAATTCCTGTCGTTGCAATCTTGGATACCAACTGCGATCCAGATGAAGTTGATTACAAGATTCCTGGCAACGATGATGCCATTCGTTCAATCGGTTTGCTGACTCGCGTTATTGCTGATGCAGCTGCCGCTGGCTTGCAAGCACGCTCTGCAAATGCTGCTGCCGCTTCTGACCAAGGAATTGCACAACCTGCAGTTGCTGCCGAGCCATTGGCTGATTGGGAGAAGGACCTCCTCGGAGCTCCTGCAACCGATGCCGTTGTTGAAGCACCAGCTGAAGCAGTAGTTGAAGCACCAGTAACCGAAGTTGCACCAGAAAAAATTGGAGAATAATTAAGTGGCTGCATATACCGCAGAAGATGTAAAGAAGCTCCGCGAGGCAACCGCCGCCGGAATGTTGGATTGCAAGAAGGCGCTCGATGAGGCTGAAGGCGATTTTGATAAGGCCGTTGAAATCATCCGCGTTAAAGGCCAAAAGGGCGTTACCAAGCGCGAGGGTCGCACGACCTCAAACGGTTTGGTAATTGCAAAGGCCGAGGGCAATGTTGGCGTGATGTTGGAACTCAACTGTGAGACCGACTTTGTTGCCAAGGGTGAGCGTTTTCAAGCTGTAGCAGATGAGCTCTTGGCTCACCTTGCTGACAGCAAGATTGGCGAACTCAGTGCCTTCTTAGCCTCCACCTTGCCTTCGGGCAAGAGCGTCCAGGTTGTTATCGATGAAGCAAATGCCACTTTGGGCGAGAAGATCGAACTTCGCCGGATCGGCGTTCTCGAAGGCTCCCCAGTTGCGCTCTACCTTCACCGCACCAGCCCAGACTTGCCACCACAGCTTGGTGTGCTAGTTCAACTCGCCTCCGATGCGCTCGAGGCTGGAAAAGATGTTGCTCAACATATCGCCGCGTTTGCCCCCTCATTTGTTCGACGGGAAGATATTCCAGCCGAAGATCTAGCGAGCGAGCGTCGAATCGCTGAAGAGACTGCCCGCAATGAGGGTAAGCCAGAAGCTTCAATCGCCAAGATCGTTGAAGGCCGACTGACTGGTTATGTGAAGGAAGTTAGTTTGCTCGAACAATCCTTTGCTAAAGATGCCAAGAAGACGGTCCAGCAGATCCTGGATGAGGCAAAGACTGCCGTGTCGGCATTTCACCGATTCCGAGTTGGTCAGTAATCTAGCCACTATCGCACTTATTCGTTCCAATTAGTTAAGGAGCACTCACTATGACCACAAAAGGTTACAAGCGAGTGCTCCTTAAACTTTCTGGCGAGGTATTTGGTGGCGTTAAAGGAATTGGCGTTGATCCAGATGTAGTGCACGAGATTGCTGGTCAGATTGCCGATGTGGTTCGAGCCGGTACTCAGATCGCAATTGTTGTTGGTGGTGGCAATTACTTCCGTGGTTCCGAACTTCAAATGCGCGGAATGGATCGAGCCCGCGCCGACTATATGGGTATGTTGGGAACAGTAATGAACTGCCTAGCTCTTCAAGATTTCTTGGAGAAGGAGGGCATCGATACTCGCGTTCAAACCGCGATCACTATGGGCCAAGTCGCTGAGCCTTACATTCCACGGCGCGCAATCAGACATTTAGAAAAGGGTCGGGTCGTAATTTTCGGCGCCGGTGCCGGGATGCCATTCTTTACAACCGATACCGTTGCAGCGCAGCGCGCTCTCGAAATTGGTAGCGAAGCTCTCCTTCTGGCTAAGAGTGGGGTGGACGGGGTTTACACCGCCGATCCAAAGAAAGATCCAACTGCCACAAAATATCAACAGGTCAGTTTCGATGATGTGCTGCGCAAATCCTTGGCAGTCGCAGATGCCGCCGCTTTTAGCCTCTGCCGCGAAAATAAGTTGCCAATCATCGTTTTTGATCTAAAAACACAGGGAAATATCGCTCGCGCCGTTCGCGGGGAACCGGTCGGAACCCTCGTCTCCTAATTTCACTATACGATTTGGCTCTGGCTAATGGCTGGAAACATATATAAGGGAGCACGATGTCCGATTTAGCAACAGCGCTTAGCGAAGCTAGCGCCAAGATGTCCAAAGCCGTTGAGGTCGCCAAGGAAGACTTTGGCGCCATCCGAACTGGGCGTGCGCATCCATCGATGTTTGCCAAGATTGCCGTTGATTATTACGGCAGCTATACCCCGCTCTCACAGCTCGCTACCTTTCAAGTTCCCGAAGCTCGAATGGCCATCATCACTCCCTTCGATAAGAGTGCAATGGCCGTTATTGAAAAGGCGATTCGCGAATCTGATCTTGGCGTTAACCCCGCATCAGATGGCGTTGTAATTCGCGTTAACTTCCCACAACTGACTGAAGAGCGCCGCAAGGAATACATCAAGGTTGCCAGAGCCAAAGCCGAAGATTCTAAGATTTCAATTCGAAATATTCGCCGAAGCGCAAAAGAGGCGCTCGAGAAGCTAGAGAAGGATGGCGATGTCGGCAAAGACGATGTAGCCCGTGCCGAGAAGGAGCTAGACAAAGCGACGGCAGATCATGTTTCTCGAATTGACGACCTGTTGAAGCACAAGGAGACCGAACTTCTCGAAGTTTGATCATTATGGAAGATATACATTCGATCAACGATGCCATCAATAAGAAGGCTGGAAGAAAGTTAATTCCCTCCATCTTGGTATCGCTCTCGATTTTACTTTTGGTATTCGGAACTATTTATTACGCCCCAATTCTCTTTGGCGCGCTAATTTGGCTCGCCATAATGTTAGCAATCCGAGAAATTGTTCGAGCCTACAAATCTGCCGGCATCGATTTACCTGAGCGAGCACTTCAACTTGCCGGAACCGCGCTTCTTGTTTCAGCTTGGTATGGTCGAGTTTCTGGCCTGGCAGTTGCAACTGCGATTGCGATTCCTAACTTGTTGGTTTATCTATTGGTTCGAAACTCCAAAGATTTTGTAAAGCGCTCAACGGCGGCAACATTTGCGATCTTCTACATTCCGTTCTTGGCCGGCTTTTTATTGCTCCTTGCTCACCACGAAAACGGCGGCGGTCGGATTCTTACCTTGGTGGTCCTAGTTAGTTGCAATGACACCTTTGCGTATCTATCAGGAGTGCTCTTCGGAAAACATCCATTAGCTCCGCACATCAGCCCAAAGAAAACTTGGGAAGGTTTGATCGGCGCGCTAATTGCAACAACGGTTGGTTCAGCTCTCGCCTTTAGATTTGCCTTGGATTCAGAATGGTGGCTCGGTGCTGGTATCGGGGTGATGGCGGTAATCACTGCGACTTCTGGCGATTTAATTGAGTCCGCAGTGAAACGAGATTTAGCAATTAAAGATATGGGCGCAATTTTGCCTGGCCATGGTGGCATTCTTGATCGAATTGATTCGGTGCTCTTCACAGCGCCAGCAGTCTGGTTCGCCCTCGAACTAATAAAGCACTTCAACTGGTAGAGATGGCGGATATGGAAATTAAGTTAGTTTTTGACGAACCCAAACAGCGGGTCAAACCACCAAAGCATTTTGCCGATCTCTCACCAGATGAGCGCAAAGCTAAAGCAATTGAACTGGGAATTCCAGCTTTTCGCGCCAATCAGATGGCGGTTCACTTCTTTACCCACTTTAACGATGACCCAGATTCTTGGACCGATATTCCCAAGGAATTGCGCCAGACCATGGCCGCCGAATTCACCCCTAAATTAATCACCTTAGTTAAATCAATTACTTGCGATAACGGCAAGACTCGGAAGGACCTCTGGAAGCTGCACGATGGCGTTTTAGTTGAGAGCGTTTTGATGCGCTACTCCGACCGAACCACCGTATGCATTTCATCCCAGGCCGGCTGTGGAATGAACTGTCCGTTCTGCGCCACCGGCCAAGCGGGTTTAACGCGCAACTTAACAGCGGGGGAGATTACCGCCCAGGTCGTTGCTGCCGCTCGAATTTGTGCCAGCGGTGAACTAGAAGGCGGGCCAACCCGGCTTTCAAATGTGGTCTTCATGGGCATGGGCGAACCAATGGCCAACTACAACGCCGTAATGCGTTCGGTGCGAAATATCACCAGCCCACAACCAGATGGCTTGGGAATTGGTGCGCGCTCGGTAACAGTTTCTACTGTTGGTCTGGTAAATGGCATTGAGAAATTAACGCAGGAAGGAATCCCCGTCACCTTGGCGGTTTCCTTGCATACTCCTGATGATGAACTTCGAGATACCTTGGTTCCAATTAACTCTCGCTGGAAAGTTCGCGAAGTGCTTGAAGCGGCAGACAAGTACGCCGATACCACGGGTCGTCGCTACTCCATCGAGTACGCACTCATTCGCGATATTAATGATCAGGCATGGCGATCAGATCTACTTGGCCGATTGCTTCGCAACCGAAATGCCCATGTGAATTTAATTCCGCTAAACCCCACCCCTGGATCAAAATGGACGGCATCTAGACAAGAAGATGAAGATGAGTTTGTCCGCATCCTTGAAAGTTATGGCGTTCCCGTTACAGTCCGAGATACCCGTGGCCGTGAAATTGATGGTGCATGTGGTCAGTTAGCAGCCGCAGAGACCGCCTCTCCGGTCGTGATCGAAGGAGTACAGCTATGAAGACTCTCCATAATTTTATTGATGGTCAGTATGTGCCATCGTCCTCTGGAGAGACCGGCCACATTATTAATCCCGCCACCGGCCAGGAGTATGCCACCGCTCCTATTTCCAATGGTGCCGATGTCGATATCGCGATGAAAGCTGCCGAGCGCGGCTTTGAAGCATGGAAAGATGCCACACCTTCAGAACGCCAGCGCGCACTTCTAAAGATCGCCGACGCTTTTGAGTCGCGCTCTGAAGAGTTGATCGCAATTGAGAGCGAGAACACCGGTAAGCCAATCTCTTTAACCCGCTCCGAAGAAGTACCGCCGATGATCGACCAGATTCGCTTCTTCGCCGGCGCGGCGCGAAATCTTGAAGGCAAATCAGCGGGGGAGTACATGCACGGCATGACCTCCTTTATTCGCCGCGAACCAATTGGAATTTGTGCGCAAGTGACGCCATGGAATTACCCGATGATGATGGCGGTATGGAAGTGGGCGCCAGCAATCGCCGCCGGTAACGCCGTTGTCTTAAAACCAAGCGACACAACCCCAGCCTCAACGGTCTGGATGGCCGGCGTCATGTCGGAATTCCTACCGTCTGGCGTCTTCAATGTTATTTGCGGTGATCGCGACAGCGGCCGCGCTTTGGTGGAGCATGACAGCCCTGCAATGGTCTCAATTACTGGCTCAGTCCGAGCGGGAATCGAAGTTGCGAAATCCGCTGCCAATGATGTTAAGAAGGTTCACCTGGAACTTGGCGGTAAAGCTCCAGTTGTTGTCTTCGCCGATGCCAATCTTGAAGCGGCCGCCGAAGCGATCGCCATAGCTGGCTATTTCAACGCAGGTCAAGATTGCACCGCAGCCACAAGAGTCTTGGTCGAGGCAACTGTCTACGATCAATTTGTCGAACTATTGGCAAATGAAGCGACCAATAACATCGCCACCGGAGCGCCGGATGAGGATGTCTTATATGGCCCAGTCAACAATGCCAATCAACTTGCTCGAGTCTCTGGCTTTATTGAGCGAACGCCGGCCCACGCCAAGGTAGTTGCGGGCGGCAACGCGATCAACCGGGCTGGCTATTTCTTTGCGCCAACCGTTGTGGCGGGTCTCCATCAAAACGACGAGATGATTCAAAATGAGATCTTCGGTCCAGTAATCACGATTCAAAAGTTCACTGACGAAGCCGAAGCTATTAAGAAGGCCAATGATGTGGCTTACGGGCTGGCATCTAGCGTTTGGACCCGCGACCATAGTCGAGCGATGCGGATGGCAAAGGCCTTTGATTTCGGCTGCGTCTGGATCAATACCCATATCCCGATCGTTGCCGAGATGCCGCACGGCGGCTTCAAACATTCGGGCTACGGGAAAGATCTCTCGAGTTATGGCTTCGAGGATTACACCCGGATCAAGCACGTAATGACAAATCTCAACGCCTAAGTGCCAGCACCGCGGTTAACGAATTACTGAGAATTTCGTATTTCTCTCGGTTAGCTCGCTGTTTTCGAATCTTCTAGGTCTAGGATTTCAACCGTCAAGCTCCGCCCTCCTGTCATCGATATGAGTAGAAAGAAGTTGCCATGTCAGCCTCAAGCAAGGATCACGACCTCCCTATCGGAGCAAGCGAGTTAATCTCCGCTCCGTTCTCTCGCCGAGCCCTCTTGGCTGGCGCTGGCGGTCTAGGAGCTGCTTCTCTACTTGGTCAATTAAATGTCGAAGGTGCGCACGCTGCAACCCCGGCGACCCTGCGCTGGGCCAACTGGTCGCTCTATCTTGATTATGACAATAAGACTAAGAAGTACCCGACCCTAGAAGCTTTCATTAAGAAGACCAAGATTCCAACAAAGTACATGGAAGTCATCGACGATAACGACTCCTTTACCGCCAAGGTTCAACCGCAACTAAAATTGAAGAAAGATATCGGCTACGACATTGTGACAATGACCGAGTGGATGGCAGCTCGTTGGCTCGCCTCCGGCTTTGTCCAAAAGTTTGACGATGCTGCGGTTCCAAATAAGAAGAATGTCCTCTCCTTCCTGGAAACTCGCCCATTTGATCCAGGTCGCCATTACAGCCTGCCTTGGGCTGGAATTATCGCTGGCTTTGCCTGGAATAAGTCCAAGCATCCAAAGGGCATCCACTCCATTGAGCAACTCTTCGCCAAGGAAAATAAAGGCAAAGTAGAAGTACTTTCTGAAATGCGTGACACCATCGGGCTAGTCATGCTCTGGCAAGGCACTGATATCTCCAAGCCATTTACCGAAGCTAAATTTATGAATGCCATCGACTATGTAACAAAGATGATTCACGATGGTTTCATTCGACAGGTAAAGGGCCAGTCATACCAAGAAGATCTCATCAGCGGTGATGCCACGGCAGTTATTGGCTGGTCCGGTGATATCAATCAACTCAACTTGCAGAATTCAAATCAATTTGGCTTTGCTATCCCAGATAGCGGCGGCACCTTCTCGACCGATAACTTGATGATTCCATCAACGTCGCCAAATAAACTCTCCGCAGAAAAGCTTATTAACTACTACTACGACCCAGTAGTAGCCGCAAAGGTTGCTAACTACATCACTTACGTCTGCCCAGTAAATGGTGCCCAGGCTGCGATGGAGAAGATCAATCCGGCTCAGGTTCACAACCCGTTGATCTTCCCAGATGACAAAATGTGGAAGAACCTCAAAGTCTTCCGTGGTTTGACTCCAACTGAGATGATCAAGTTCTCCACCGCCTTCCAGAAAGCAAGTGGTAACGGGTAGTGGTCGACGCTTCTACTTCCGCGCATGGAGATATAAAGCTCTCCAACTTGACCAAAGCGTTCTCTGATTTCACTGCAGTCGATGATTTAACGTTGACTATCCCTGAAGGTTCCTTCTTCGCACTTCTAGGACCATCAGGTTGCGGCAAAACCACAACCCTTCGAATGATTGCCGGCCTAGAAGAACCAACGGCGGGTTCAATCTTTATTGGTAATACCGATATCACTCATATGCGCCCCTACAAGCGCCCAGTGAATACCGTATTCCAGAACTACGCCCTCTTTCCACACCTATCGATCTTCGAAAACGTTGCCTTTGGGTTGCGTCGTCGCGGAATCAAAGATGTTAAGGAGCAAGTTGATAAGGTCTTGGATCTAGTTGAGCTGCCGCATTTAGCACAACGGAAGCCGCTTCAACTATCTGGTGGCCAACAACAGCGCATTGCTGTAGCTCGAGCTATCGTTAATCGGCCAGCACTTCTTCTTCTTGATGAACCGCTGGGGGCTTTGGATCTAAAGCTTCGTCGCCAAATGCAGATCGAACTTAAATGGATCCAAACTGAAATTGGCTTGACCTTCGTCCATGTAACTCACGACCAGGAAGAAGCCATGACTATGGCAGACACCATCGCGGTTATGAATGAGGGCCGAATCGAACAAATGGGCTCACCTGCCGATCTTTATGACAATCCCAAGACCGCTTTTGTTGCAAACTTCTTGGGCCAATCAAACTTGATCAAGGGATCGATCGAGTCCAATGGTTCTGAATCATTGGTAGTTAATCTCTTTGGTCAAAAGGTTGCTGTTCCAAGAGCTCGCTCTTCAGCACGGGATTCCTCGATCCTTGTGGGAATTCGCCCCGAGAAACTTCGAATCTCACCAGAAACTTCATCCGCCTCTGGCAATGTTCTAACTGGTGGAATCATCGAAGATGTTTCCTACATCGGTGTAAGTACCCAATATCAAGTTTTGATGCCATGGGGCCAAGAGCTGATGGTCTTTGAACAGAATGATGATGGCGTCCCACCACTAGATAAGGGCGATCGCATCACGCTTTCATGGGAACCGGTCTTCACCTTCGGCCTCGATGGCAGCGAAGATGCCAACGCTGGCTCTGAGCTTCACAAGGACGAAGAAGAGTAACGGTGGCATTTCTTTCGGCGGTTTCTCACAAGTCAGATGAGAGCGAAAAGAAACGATCTTTTCTACCTTATCTACTTTTGCTTCCTGGTTTAGTTTGGCTTTTCTTTTTCTTCTTGATGCCGATCCTTACCTTGGTGAGTACTTCTACCAAGACGCCAGGACTCGGCATCGGAGAATTTGATCAGACCTATCGCTTTGCAAATTATTGGGATGCGATCGTAAACTCTCGCGGTCAATTCTTTCGCTCTTTTGAATATGCCAGCATCGCAACAATCATGGCGCTGATAATTGCTTACCCACTTGCGTACGCAATTGCCTTTAGATCGGGCCGATGGAAGAACGTCCTTCTGGTCTTGGTTGTCGCGCCGTTCTTTACCTCTTTTATTTTGCGTACCATCGCCTGGAAGCAGATTCTTGGTGGTCAAGGGATTGGTTTTAAGTTTCTAACTTGGCTACATATCATCAGCCCGCAATCTCATTTAACGGCCAGCGCCTTTGCCGTGGTCGCCGGATTAACTTACAACTTCCTACCTTTTATGACCTTGCCGCTTTATTCCAGCTTAGAGCGGATCGATCCACGAACGATGGAAGCCTCCGGGGATCTTTATGCCAACGCTTTCACAACGTTTCGCAAAGTTACCTTGCCGCTTTCAATGCCCGGAGTTGTAGCCGGAACCTTGCTGACTTTTATTCCAGCCGCAGGTGATTATGTAAACGCTGAAATTTTGGGTAATCCGCAGACCAAGATGATCGGTAACGTGATTAATGCTCGTTATTTGCAGATCGTGGACTATCCGACTGCAGCAGCACTCTCCTTCACCTTGATGGTGGCAATTTTGATCATGGTTACTCTGTACATCCGAAAGTCGGGAACAGAGGAACTGGTATGAGAAAAGCGCGTCGCTGGTTCTCGCGAAATCTCATCCGGATTTACGCGGTTATGGGCTTCACTTACCTCTTCATCCCAGTTCTCTATACCTTTGCCTTCTCTTTTAATAACTCCAGCAAGAGCAACTTAGTTTGGCGCGGCTTTACTTTTAACAACTGGAAGAATCCCTGCGGTGCTCCCGATGTATGTAACGCCCTCGGGAACTCCATCAAGATCGGTTTGATTGCTACCGCTATTGCTACGGTCCTTGGAACAATGATTGCTTTCGCACTGGGGCGCTATGCCTTCAAAGGGCGCTCACTCGTTAACTTGTTGATCTTCCTGCCTATGGCCACTCCAGAACTCGTGCTCGGGGCATCGCTTCTAACGATGTTCTTGAACTTTGGTTTCAATCCTGGCTTCGTAACTATTGTGATTGCTCACGTAATGTTCTGTATCTCCTTTGTGGTTGTGACAGTGAAAGCGCGCATCGCCAGTTTGGATCCACGTCTGGAACAAGCAGCAATGGATCTTTATGCCGATGAGCGTGAGACCTTCCGCAGAATTACCTTCCCGCTACTTGCTCCTGGCATCGCCGGTGCCGCCCTACTTGCGTTCAGCCTCTCGTTCGATGACTTCATCATCACAAACTTCAACTCTGGAAATGTGAATACCTTTCCAAAATTCGTCTATATCTCGGCCGAGCGCGGGCTACCAGCACAGGCAAACGTGATCGGTTCTGCCATGTTCTTTATCGCTTTAATCGTCGTACTTTTGGGTCAGGTAGTACAACGGCGGCGCAAAGTCAGTTAAGTTTGGCTCATGGCAAATCTTGGAAATATGTATGGTCCGGACTTCACTTTTTTGGGAATTCCGCGCTGTGACCTCGAGGTCGCCGAAAGTTATGCCGGCGCCGATGTAATCATTGTTGGTGCGCCCATTGATAGCGGAACCTCTCATCGTTCTGGCGCCAAGTTTGGCCCCCAAGCAATTCGCGGTGGCGACTATCTGCCACACGATGGCGAACGACCTCATCTTTCGCTGCGGGTAGATGCCTTAAAAGAGTTAAAGATTTTCGATGCCGGCGACTTGCTCATGCCGGGCGGTGATCTAACTGCCTCGCTTCTGGTTTTAGAGCAAGCTACGGAATTGATCTCCAGAGCCGGTGCAATTCCGGTGATCCTTGGTGGCGATCATTCAATAGCCTCAGCTGATGTTGCCGGAATTGCACATCATCGGGGGATGGGCAAAATCTCGATGATCCACTTTGATGCTCATGCCGATACCGGCGAATCTCAATTTGGCGCGCTAGTTGGTCATGGCACTCCGATGCGACGGTTAATTGAAACTGGTGCCGTACGTGGTGATCGCTTTTTGCAATTGGGTTTAAGAGGCTATTGGCCAGATGATGCCACTTTGAAGTGGATGCGCGATCAAGGCATGCGCTCTTACGAGATGACTGAAATTCATCATCGCGGCATGAAAGAAGTTCTCGACGAGTCCTTTGCCACGTTATTAGATGGCTGCGATGGCGTATTTCTCTCGGTCGATATCGATGTCGTTGATCCTGGAATGGCGCCAGGGACTGGCACGCCAGAGCCCGGAGGAATGACCAGCCGCGAACTGTTAGAAGCGGTTCGCCGAATTTGTTTAGAACTTCCAATTGTAGGAATCGATGTAGTTGAAGTTGCACCGGCTTACGACAGCGCTGATATCACTGCAATTTTGGCTAACCGGGTTATTCTCGAAGCGTTGAGCGCTATTACGGTAAGAAAAAAGGGTGGGAGTTATTCTCCCACCCGTAATCTCTTAGATCGTTAGTTCGAAGCGGCGATTGCCTCATCAAGAATAGCTAGCGCCTCTTCAAGCAGTGCATCTGGCATTACCAATGGTGGCAACAATCGAATTACGTTGCTGTAGGTGCCAGCAGTTAAGAGCAAGACGCCTTTTTGTTGGCAGTACTTAACAGCATCCATCATGGCCTTTGAGTTTGGCTCGGTGGTTCCTGGCATTACCAATTCAATGGCTTGCATTGCGCCGCGGCCACGAACATCGCCAACAATCGCATACTTAGATTTCATGGCCTCGAGCGCCTTTGAAATAATGGTGCCCATATGGCGAGCTCGCGCCACCAAATTATCTTCTTCGATCGTTGCAATTGCTCCAAGAGCTGCAGCACAGGCAACTGGGTTACCGCCAAATGTGCCACCTACTCCGCTGGAGACAGCGGCATCCATAACTTCAGCGCGACCAGTGATGGCGCCAAGCGGAAGTCCGCCACCGATTCCCTTTGCGGTCACCATGATGTCTGGTTCAACGCCTTCTTCATTGCAAGCAAAGAAATCGCCAGTTCGGGCAAAGCCAGTTTGAACTTCATCGGCGATAAAGAGAATGCCATTGGCCTTAGCAAATGCTGCGAGGCCTGGTAGGAAGCCCTTTGAAGGTACAACAAAGCCACCTTCACCTTGGATTGGTTCGATAACAATTGCCGCCACATTGTGGGCGCCAATCTCTTTTTCAATTTTGTGAGTAACTAAGTCGAGCGCTTCTTCAGTGATCTTAGAAGCATCGCCCAACCAGCGGAATGGATATGCCATTGGCACTCGATATACCTCGGGAGCGAAGGGACCGAAGCCCTCCTTGTAAGGAATATTTTTTGCCGTCATTGCCATGGTTAGGTTGGTTCGGCCGTGGTAGGCATGCTCGAAAACTACGATCGCCTGACGTTTGGTGAAGGCACGTGCAATCTTTACCGCGTTCTCGATTGCTTCGGCGCCAGAGTTAACCAGCAGCGACTTCTTTTTAAAAGTGCCAGGAGTTAGACGGTTAAGCGCTTCACACACTTCAACATAGCCACTGTAAGGCGCTACGGTGAAACAAGTATGTGTAAATGATTGGACCTGTTTCAAGACATTTGCAACAACGCGATCGGCGCTATTGCCGACGTTTACAGTAGCGATTCCAGCTGCCATATCGATGATGGAGTTTCCATCGACATCGATGATGACACCGCCGCCGGCTTGGGCGACAAAGACTGGAATAGCCATGCCAAGAGAGGCAGATGTTGCCTCACTGCGGCGAGCCAACAATTCTTGGGATTTTGGTCCTGGAATTGCGGTAACTAAACGGCGTTCTTGCGGAATGTGCGGTCCTGAGGTCATGGGATAACTATAACCGAGGATGAATATTGCGAAATTTCTAAGGTTAATAGGAGAAGATAGGCCAATGAGTATTGGGTCACAGGAGCAGGCATGAGTTTTCTTGGCGTGATTGCCTTTATCGTTGCGCTGCTTTTCTCGATAATGGTTCACGAAGCTGGCCATTACCTGACGGCTAAGCGCTTCGGAATGAAAGTTACCGAGTTCTTTTTGGGTTTTGGCAAGCGGCTTTGGTCCTTCACCAGAGGTGAAACCGAGTTCGGAGTTAAGGCGATACCTGCCGGTGGTTACTGTCGCATCGTTGGCATGTCAGCCAGAGAAGAGCTCTCCGAGGCGGATGCACCTCGAGCCTTCGTAAAAGCTTCTGCAAGTAAACGCCTCGTTGTGTTAGGCGCTGGATCGTTTATGCATTTCATCTTAGGTTTCCTAATTATTTTCTTTTTGTTCTTCGCAGTTGGAACAACGGTCGTCACTCCGGTAATTGCCGAAGTTGTACCTTGTGTAACGACAGCGGCTTCATGTACTGGTGCCGATGCGCCATCACCGGCAAAATTAGTTGGCCTGAAACCGGGTGACCGAATTATTTCGATTAATGGCGTACCAGCCGCTGATTGGTCAAAGGCCGTAATCGAGATTAGAAATTCGCCAAGCAAGCAGATCACCATTGTTGATCAGCGCGGCAGTCAAATGCTCGAATTCAAAGTAATTCCTAATTCGGTATTGCGTTCCGGTAAGAAAGTCGGCGTTATTGGGTTGGTAAATAAATTGGGTGTGCAGACCCAGAATCCCATTACTGCGGCTGCGAGCGCGGGCAAGCTTTCGAAGGAGTTATTCACCAGCAGCGTCAGTTCTCTGATTTCACTTCCCTCAAAGATCCCAGCGCTCTTTCGACAGACCTTCATGGGGCAAAAACGCGATGCCACCAGTCTGGTTGGCGTAGTTGGCGTGGCCCGGGTCTCGGCTCAGACCGCCAGCGACAAGAAGCTAACGCTCCGAGAACGCTTGGCCACCTTTATGTTGATTATCTCCAGCCTCAATATCTTCGTGGGAATTTTCAATCTCCTGCCTATCCTGCCGCTAGATGGTGGTCATATGGCGCTGGCTGCTGCCGACGGGATTCGCCGCTGGCGAGCTCGCCGCTTCAACCGAGAGATTCCGGCTCCAATAGATATTGAACGATTAACTCCGGTAACCATCGTAGTCTTCGTATTTTTGGCCGCCCTTTCGCTATTGCTTTTAGGGGCCGATATTTTCAATCCAATTCATCTCAATGTTTAGGGCAGAATAAGCACATGATCAATCTCGGAATGCCAGCTACCCCGCCGCCAGTATTAGCTCCGCGTCGCAAGACTAAGCAACTCAAAGTTGGCAGCGTCTTGGTTGGTGGCGATGCCCCGGTTTCGGTGCAGTCGATGTGCACGACGTTGACCTCGGATGTAAATGCCACCTTGCAGCAGATTGCAGAATTAACTGCTTCTGGCTGCCAGATTGTTCGGGTCGCTGTTCCCAGCCAAGATGATGCCGATGCTTTGGCACAAATTGCCAAGAAATCCCAAATTCCAGTAATTGCAGATATTCACTTTCAGCCAAAATATATCTTTGCCGCAATTGATGCTGGCTGCGCTGCGGTTCGGGTTAATCCGGGAAATATCAAGCAGTTCGATGACAAGGTTAAAGAGGTGGCTAAGGCCGCCGGCGATGCTGGTATCCCAATTCGCATCGGAGTAAATGCCGGCTCACTCGATCCGCGCCTGCTCGCAAAATATGGCAAGGCGACTCCAGAAGCTTTGGTCGAATCCGCGCTGTGGGAAGCCTCCCTATTTGAAGAACATGGCTTTACTGATATCAAAATTTCCGTGAAGCACCATGATCCAATCACCATGGTCTCGGCTTATCGCCTCTTGTCGCAACGCTGTGAATATCCATTACATCTTGGGGTAACCGAAGCAGGACCTTTCTTCCAAGGAACCATTAAATCGGCAACTGCTTTCGGAATTCTGCTGGCGGAAGGAATCGGCGACACGATTCGAGTATCACTTTCGGCACCGCCGGTTGAAGAAGTCAAAGTTGGCATCTCGATTCTGGAATCACTCAACCTGCGCCAACGTAAACTCGAAATTGTTTCCTGCCCATCGTGTGGCCGCGCCCAAGTTGATGTCTATACCTTGGCCGAGAAAGTCCAAGCAGGTTTGGAAGGAATGACCGTTCCGCTTCGAGTCGCCGTTATGGGTTGCGTAGTAAATGGCCCAGGCGAAGCTCGAGAAGCGGACCTCGGGGTTGCTAGCGGCAATGGCAAAGGCCAGATCTTTGTTAAAGGCGAAGTCATCAAGACCGTGCCCGAAGATATGATCGTTGAAACTCTTATTGAAGAAGCGATGCGCTTAGCGGAGGAAATGGAGCTAGCCGGCGTCGAATCTGGCGCTCCAACCGTCAACGTCAAGTAATTCTGACTGAGCCAGCACCGCTATTAGGTAGGGTTCTCGCATGTTGCGAATGTCTACTCTCTTGCTGCGCACCCTTCGGGATGATCCAGCCGATGCCGAAGTTGCCAGCCACCGCCTATTAGTACGTGCCGGCTATGTCCGCCGCATTGCCGCTGGTGTTTACTCTTGGCTGCCGCTGGGCTACATCACGCTGCGAAACATCGAGCGAATCATTCGCGAAGAGATGGATGAGGCCGGGTTCCAAGAAGTTCACTTCCCATCGTTATTGCCGCGCGAACCATACGAGGCGACCAATCGTTGGTCTGAATATGGTCCCGATCTATTTCGTTTGAAGGATCGTCGGGGCAATGATTACCTGCTGGGTCCAACCCACGAAGAAATGTTTACCTTGATGGTCAAGGGGGAGTACTCCTCCTATAAAGATCTGCCACTTTCGATCTACCAGATACAAACAAAGTTTCGCGACGAGACCAGGCCACGTAGCGGAATTATTCGCGGCCGCGAATTCGTGATGAAGGATTCATACTCTTTTGATTTAGATGATGCGGGTCTTGAAGTTTCTTACCAGAAGCACCGCAG
>Ga0194061_1000143_pt1 | contig 42338 bp, 54 predicted proteins | sample SepL2221m_MetaG_FD_163423 | JGI IMG/M metagenome (GOLD analysis project Ga0194061, IMG submission 163423) | Anoxic zone freshwater microbial communities from boreal shield lake in IISD Experimental Lakes Area, Ontario, Canada - Sep2016-L224-21m | ecosystem: Environmental > Aquatic > Freshwater >... | reverse complement strand
ACCTCCATCGCCTTTTCAATGTTTGATTCGCAGCCGTCCACATCGGTGTAGGCAGCGCAGTTGATCACGACCTGCGGCTTCATGCCGCCGATCACTTCGAGCACCGACTCCATTGAACATATATCGATTTCGCCGATATCAACCCCGCGCGCCCGCTCCCCGAGCTGCGCCATCAGATCACACCCCAGCATCCCGTTGGCACCGACGACCAGAATCATGCGGCACCTCCACCGTACTGGCTCTGATAATAGTCACGGTAGGCACCGGAGGTAACTTCCTGCACCCATTCCTGATGTTCAAGATACCAGTCAATGGTTTCGGCGATGCCCCGCTCGAAGGTGTAGGCCGGCTCCCACCCCAGATCGCCCTTGAGCTTCGAGGCATCGATCGCGTAGCGTCGATCATGACCGGGACGGTCCTTGACAAAGGTTATCAGACTGCGATTTGAACCTTCCCGGCGCCCGAGGCGCTCATCGAGCAGATCGCAGACCAGGTTGACAATATCGATGTTTCTCCACTCATTATTGCCGCCGATGTTGTAAACTGAACCGGGTTGTGCCGTTTTCAGCACGACCTCCACGGCCGCCGCATGATCGCCGACGTGCAACCAGTCGCGCACGTTCAGCCCATCGCCGTATACCGGCAGCGGTTTGCTGTTGATAATATTGTGGATCATCAGCGGGATCAGCTTTTCGGGAAAATGATAGGGGCCGTAATTATTGGAGCAGCGCGTATTGAGGGTCGGCAGTCCGAATGTTTCGTGGTAGGCCCGCACAAGGAGGTCTGCGCCGGCTTTGCTGGCTGAATAGGGTGAATTGGCCGCCAGCGGGGTCTCTTCGGTGAAGAAACCGCTCTCGCCGAGGGAACCGTAAACTTCATCGGTTGATATCTGCAGGAAACGAAACTGTTCGACAGAGCCGGAAATCCAATGTTTACGGCTTTCCTCCAGCAGAACCTGGGTGCCCAGTACGTTGGTGCGGACAAAAATTTCAGGGCCGGTAATCGAGCGGTCAACATGGGATTCAGCTGCAAAGTGCACCACGGCGTCGATTTTCATCTCCGCAAGAATCCGAGACACAAGCGGTGCGTCTCCTATGTCCCCCTTGATAAAACTGTAACGGGCATTACCTTCAAGCGCGGTCAGATTTTTCAGGTTACCGGCATACGTCAGGGCATCAAGGTTGACAACTGAAGATTCAGGGTTGCCATGCATGAACGAATGGATGAAATTCGATCCGATAAAGCCGGCACCACCGGTTACCAGGAGAGATGAAGGCGTAAATGTCACGATGAAGGAATTCCTTTCTGTCCGGAAAAATAAGGGCGGGACGCGGGAGTTTTCTTTTATCATACTTTCTGCTAGGATGCGAAAAATTTTCAGCGGAAATACAATCGAATCACGGGGGGATACCATGGGAAGCTATTCAAAATGCAACTGCGGGTCGGATCAACACGAACATCTCTGCATGCTGAGGAGCAACGGTCTGCAGGAGAAAATCGCCAGTGTAACCGGTGATCCGAAATTCTACTGCTTCATCTGCGGCGGCGAGGCAAACTGCGCCGATAACCTGTGTGAGCCAGCCCCGATCGAAAAATAGGAGCAGTGCGGAACAGGAACCGCAGTGTGCCGCGTGGCGCCTATTCCTCCGTCGATGACTCCCGGGCATCTTCCAGCACGGCCTCGAGCTCGACAATCATCGTATCGCTTATATCAAGAGAAACTGCTTCCGGTGTGTCGCGAAGAATCAGCTCCGGCTCATGTTTGAGCCCGATACCGAGCTTGTGGCAGGCATGGTTGACGAAGCGGACGATGGTCAGCATCTTGTTGACCGAATCCCACTCCTCGGTATGGTGCCCCGCTATGACATCGCAATACATTGAGGGGAAATTCCAGTGCTGCATCATGCGGTATCCCTGTTCTACATGCATAGCCTCGAAAACCTCAACAATCAGCTCTTCGTCAAACATCGAGCTGATCACGCCGGCAGTTACCAGCCGTTCAAGTGACTTCAGCAGGTACAGCTTACCGATATCATGGAGCAGTGCCGCCAGGTAGGTTTCATCGGCAACACCCCGCATTCCGCAGCTGTCGGCAAGCCAGCGCCCTCCCAGGGCCGAGCAGTGGCTGTGGAGCCAGAGATGCTTCATATAGCAGTCAAGTACCGGGTTGGTTGATGTATGAGCCGACTCCTGAGAAGCAGCTATCACCAGATTGATGACCTGCTGCGCCCCCATCCTGATGACCGCCTCTTTGATCGTGGCAACCTTTGAACGCCCCATGTACATGGGAGAGTTGGCAATTTTAAGCATCTGGCTGGCCAGCGACATATCCTCGTTGGCAACCTGGGCCACCTCGTCCACCGTAAAATCATAGTCGGAAAGCATCTTCTGCAGCTTAAGCGCGACAGGATGAAAAATCGGCAGTTCAATCGGTTGAGAGGCAAGAAGCCTGCGCACCGTTTCCGGAATTGTTATTGTTGACATGACTGTTCCCTCCATTAAGACCTGACGAGCAGCGTCACATTACGTGAAATTACCACATCCATCCGTATCAACCAGCAATTGTCAGCAACGTCGCCGGTAAAATCACCTTCGGAATCCCTAACAGCCGCAGCCGCAGTTATGGCACACCTTGCGGAATTCGCTCGACGGCGCAACCGTTTCCGGGGCAAAGGCGATGCGGCGAACAGCCGTGCGCAGGTCGTCCATGATGTCGAGACGTTCGCTTTTGCCGATGATATGCCCGACACACTGGTTGGCATGGCCGTCAGCCGGGGATGAAACCCTGACGGCATTCAGCAGGTCGGCGTAACTGTTGACCGTAATAACCGTATCCCTGTTCCGCTCCAGCGAGAGGAAAACCCCCAGCAGCCCCAGTTCCCGTTTCAGCGCGACGTAGGCTTGCTGAAACCCGGAACCGTCAAAATCGTAGAACCACTCCCGCCTGATATGATTCTGCTCGAAAATGGTAATCTGAATTTCCTTAAGGGCGCTGTTCGACATACCTGACGCTCCACACAATTATTTGAAAAAGGGCGGACATTCGGCGTCCCAGACAGCAAATCCGTCGCCGGTTATATTTAGAAAACTGCTGACCCGCTTCTGGTAATACTCCGTCTCTTCGGCTTCTTCGGCCAGAAAGGCCAGTTCAGCCATGGAGATGAAATGCTGGCGGTGGAGGAAATTGTAGAATTCGACAATCGCCGCAAGATGCCGCTCCAGCATTAACATATCAGGGTCGAGAGTGTGGGTGATAAACCAGGATGCGGCAAAAATACGTATCAATCCTGGTTGCGGTGCGACGATGTTCTGGCGGGCAAAATCCAGCAGATAATCCCGCACATACAAATCTGCGCTGTACGCATATTCCGAGGCCCGCTCGGCGTTCATCCCTTCCTGCTGCAGATAGAGATAGAAACATTTCAGTATTCTCTGGCAGCGCTCATCGACCTGCAGTTCCTCATCAATGCTCTCAAACTGGAAATCATCATAATCGAAATCAATTTCGGGATAATCAGGCTTCAGCATAGTGAACCTCTCTCAGATGGGATTGAGATCGAGTAGCTGCTTGTGGACGAACAGGCCGTTCTGCTGGATCAGGACGTCATCGAACCAGATCGCGCCATCGGCAAGAATGCGGACCAGATCCCAGTGAACGGCTGAACGGTTGCCGTTGTCGCATTCGTCATATGCCTGTCCCGGCGTAAAGTGAATCGAACCGAAAATCTTTTCGTCGAAAAGGATGCTGCGCATCGGCTGACGGATTCCGGGGTTGATGCCGAGGGAGAATTCGCCGATGTAGCGGGCTCCTTCGTCAGTGTCCAGAATTTTATTGAGCGCGGCGCTCATGCCGGCATCAGCGCTGGCCTTGATAATTCTGCCATCCCTGAACTCAAAGCGGACGCCGCTGTACTCCTTACCCTGGTAGATGCTCGGGCAGTTGTAGGTAATATGACCCTGCACCGAATCCCTGACCGGCGCTGTAAACACCTCACCATCGGGCATATTGTAGCGGCCGTCGCATTTTACTCCCGGAAGGCCGTCGATGCTGAAACGCAGGTCGGTGTCAGGAGCCTTTATCCTGACCGTCTTCGTCCTGTCCATCAGTTTTTTCAGTTTTTCCTGTTTGCGCGACTCTGCGTTCCAGTCGATGCAGCAGGCCGAGAAGAGATAATCTTCATACTCTTCAAGGCTCATGCGGGCCTCCTGGGCGGCAGCGTGGGTCGGGAAGCGGGTCACGCACCAGCGGGTATGCTTGACACGCTGATCGATCAGCGGCTTGGTAACCTTCTGGTAGGCCACCATCGCCCCCTGGCGGGCGTTGGCCATCACCATGGAGTTGTTCCCGGCAGAGATACCGATGTAGACGGTCAGCGTCTTGTAGAAATCAAGTTTGTGCTGGGGAAAATGTTCCAGCTGCTGCTTTGAGGCCAGGTTGTAGAAGCTGCGGTCGATATCCGGCACGGAAAATCCGTACTCGACGTACTTCGCTCCCCGTTTGATGCAGAGCGCGTACAGCTCCTTGACCAGCGGCAGCGCCTCCAGCCCGGCGGCATTGATCAGAACCACGTCACCCTTTTTAACTCTGGTCGAGTAGTCAACGAGAATTTCTGCAAACTTCTGTATTCTGGGATCGTTCATGCAAGCTCCTCGAAACGGTATTTCAAACCGCAATCATCTCATCATCAGCCTGGTAACTCCCATCACCAGACTCCCTTGAGGACCGGCCAGCAGATGCACGCCCATGTTAAGGAATGGCGAAATGATATAGGAGAATATGTTGGTAAAAAATACCAGCACAATGATGATGATCATGCCGTATGGCTCGATGCGCGAGAGGGCTTGAGCCTGTCGCCAGGGAAGCAATCCGGTCAGAACACGCCCGCCGTCCAGCGGAGGCACCGGTATCATGTTGAAAACCGCCAGAAGAAGATTGATATATACAGAGAACGCCAGCATCATCACCAGCGGTTCCAGCAGCATGGAAAGTGGGGAGGAGGAGGCTGCCGGATTTCCGAGCGCCACCAGACCGCGCAGCAGTATCGCCGAGACAGTAGCCAGGATGACGTTGGTTATCGGCCCGGCTGCGGCCACCCAGATCATGTCCCGTTTTGGATTACGCAGGTTCTCATATACCACCGGCACCGGTTTAGCCCATCCAAATCCAATAAAAAAGATCATCAGAGTACCGATGATGTCGATATGCTTGAGCGGGTTGAGCGTCAGTCGCCCCAGCATACGGGCGGTCGGGTCACCGAAGCGCCAGGCGACGTAGCCATGGGAAACTTCGTGGCAGACGATCGCAAGCATTCCCGGGACAAGCATTACGGAGAGTTTGAGGAAGAAATTTTCCATGAATGTCCTTTTTCAAGCGTAGCGGGTAGTTCTAGCAGAGTGGCCGGGCAAAGTCAATTGAACGGCATCGGGGCAAAAAACGCTGGTCAGGCGTCGCCGGTAAGCCGGAGCAGTGCAGCACCGACATCATCCTCCCGCATCAGCGACTCACCGACCAGAAAAACCCTGGCTCCGTCCCCCTGCAGCCTCACAATGTCGTCTCGTCCGGTAATGCCGCTCTCTGAAACAAGCAACCGCCCCACAGGCAGCATGCGGGCCAGGCGACCGGTGGTGCCGAGATCGATCTCAAATGTCCGCAGATTCCGGTTGTTGACACCTATCAACGCACAGTCGGTCTGCAGCGCAGTCTCCATCTCAGCCTCGTCATGAACCTCCAGCAGCACGTCGAGATGATTCTCCCGCGCAACAGCATGGAATTCACGTAACTGCTGCAGGTCAAGCATGGCAGCGATCAGCAGGACAGCGTCCGCTCCGGCAGCGCGGGCTTCATAAATCTGGTACGGATCGCAGATGAAATCCTTGCGCAGCAGTGGCAGCGAAACGGTTTCGCGGATCAGCGCCAGATAGCGCAGATGCCCCATGAAAAAGGCCTCGTCGGTCAGCACGGAAAGACAGGTGGCACCGTTATCCTGATAGATTGAAGCAATCTCCAACGGGTCAAAATCCTCGCGGATGATCCCCTTGCTGGGGGATCCCTTCTTGACTTCGGCAATAATGGCGGTCCAGCCGGAGGACACCGCCTCCCTCAGATGCCGTTCGAACCCGCGCGGTGTATCCTCCAGGTCGGCAATGCGGCACTTCAGCTCTACTAATGACGCTGCTACCCTGGCGGCGGCAACCTCATCACGTTTATGGGCTACGATTTTTTTCAGTATATCAGGGGTGGTTGATGTCATGTCTACGACCGCTCCTTGTGTGCACCTTCACCACGAACGTGTCTCCATATTACTTGGCATATGCTCGAATCAATCACGGTACATACACCTGCTCGTTCTTCGGCACATACCAGAAGTTCTGGTTGTGAGCTATGCCGGCCGGCGCCGGTTCTACACCGCGGATACGCGAACTGACCACCGGCAGGGCGTCAGGCACATACAGGAAGGTGTAGGGCTGTTCTTCGGCCAGGATATCCTGTATGCGGAAGTAGGCCCGCTTTCGCTTTTCAATATCAAAGGTATTGCGCCCTTCCACCAGCAGCCGGTCTACCTCAGAATTGTTGAAGCCGATGAAATTGAGCTCACCCGGCTTGGTCTTGCTTGAATGCCAGATATCGTACATGTCCGGGTCCTGGGATATACTCCAGGCCAGCAGTACCACCTCAAAATTCCCCTTGTTGACAAACTCCTTCAGGAAGGCCGCCCACTCGACGATGCGAATTTTTACATCGATCCCGACTTGCCGCAATCGCTGCTGGATAATCTGGGCGGTCATCAGCCGCTGCTGGTTCCCCTGGTTGGTCAGGATCGTGAATTTGAACGGCTTGCCGTCCTTCACCAGTATACCGTCGCCGTTCTTTTCCTTCCAGCCGGCCTGCGCCAGCAGTTCCGCCGCGTGCTTCGGATCGTAGCCGATATCGCGGACAGCAGTATTATGAGCCCAGCGGCCCGGAACTATCGGACCGTGAGCCTTCTGCCCCATGCCGAACAGCACCCCCTGGATCAGCTCTTCCTTGTTGATGGCGGCAGTCATCGCCTGGCGGATGCGCTTATCGCCGAACAGCGGATGACGCAGATTGTATCCCATGTACAGATAGGTTGACGACGGATAACGGTACTTGTTGAAGCGATCGGTAAATCGCTTCATGGCGGTCTGGCGTGCGTACTGCACCGGGGTCAGACTCATCAGATCGATGGCGCCGGCCTTCAGTTCCATATACATGGTGGAGCTGTCGGGGATGATGCGGTAGATGAAACGGTTGATGTAGGGACGCCCCTCGAAATATTCATTGTTAGCTTCGAGCACAATCTTCTGACCCGCCACCCACTCCTTGAAACGGTATGGGCCGGTACCGACCGGTTTGCGGGCCAACGGGCTTTTGGTAATATCCTGCCCTTCCAGCAGATGGGCCGGAAGAATGTTCATTCCCCACGACGCCAGAGCCGGGGCAAACGGTTCGCCGTAGGCGACCTGGATCGTCTGCGAATCCGGAGCAGTAATTTTTTTTACCTGCTTGAAATCTTCGGCGTACGCGGTGGGGGTCGCGGGATCGACCGTGACCTTGTAGGTGTAGAGAACATCGCGGGAGGTGAAGGGTGTGCCGTCATGCCATTTCACTCCACGACGGAGGTGAAAGGTGATGGTCAGGCCGTCACGGGAGATGTCGAAGGATTCTGCCAGGTCTCCGACGATGTTCAGGTTCTTGTCGTATTTGACCAGCCCGTTGTAAATCTGACCGGCTACGGCATGGGAGGCGGAATCGGAGGCAAGAAGCGGTATCAGGGTAGAGGCTTCGCCGATGGTTCCTTCTACAAGGGAGTCGCCAGGCACCGGAGCGGAATTGACTGTTTTTTGTGATGGTGGGACAGGCGAATCAGGAGCAGAGCTGCAACCACCCGATAGAGCGGCGACCAGCAGAAGCAGGGGGAGGTATGCCGCCAGGTCGATGCCGGGTGACGACATCATTTTTCGGCATGCTCCCCTTTAAGCTTTTGGATCTTTTCGGCAAGCCCTTTACTCTCAGGTGTCAGCTCCAAAGCTTTACGATACTGCTTGAGCGCTTTTCGGTAGGCTCGTTTGGCGAGATAGGCGTCGCCCAGGTGCTCAACGATCGTAGAATCATCACTGACCAGGGTGAGGGCTTCTTCAAGCGTGCTGATCGCCTCGTCATAACGTTTCAGCTTGTAATATGCCCACCCAAGACTGTCGAGTATGAATGCGTCATTCGGTCGGATTTCCACCGCCTGCTTAAGGTACTTCAATGCTTCATCGAGATGGATTCCCATCTCGGCATATGAATAGCCGAGATAGTTAAGGGCCTGCGGCTCTTTCGGATCAAGTTTGAGCACATATTTCATCCGCTCGATTGATTCCTCACGCTTACCGCTTTTATCAAAGAGTACACCGACGCGGAAATGGTAGCGTGGTTCCTTGGGAAAGAGGTGCTCATTTTCCAGCAGGAAGTCGCGGGCTACATCAACCTTGTCGAGTGACTCGTACAGAGCAGCCAGATTAAGGTACAGCTCCATCTTTCGTGCATTCGCTGCGATGGCATCTTTAAGAATCGAGATGGCCTGATCGGTGTTTCCCTTTTCCTTGAGGATGAACGCCAGATGCCCGAGCGCCTCCATGTATGAAGCAGAGCCGTGCGGGATCTGCTTGAAATCGTTATAAGCGCTGTCCAGATCCCCCATTTCTTCAAAGGCGATACCCCGGTAAAGGCGGATGTTATGGGCCGTCGGATCCTTGTCAAGCATTTCGCCAAACGTCTTGATGGCTTCGTCGTACATCTCAAGCTCAAGCTGAACGAGCCCGATTTTGCGCAAGGTTTCCTGTCCCCCGAAGCCTGACTCGGTTGCAAGCTGGAGATACTCGAGAGCATCAGTAAACCGGCGCTGCTGGATTAGAAGCTGAATCAGACGTTGCAACACGGCCCCGCGGTTATCGTCCTGGTCGAGCAAAGAGCGGTAAATCTCAATTGCGCGCGGGTAATCCCCAAGTGCCTCGTAGGTTGCTGCAATATCGATGGAAGCCTGTTCAAATTCAGGACGGAGTTCAAGTACTTTTGACAGGTAGACCAGCGCCTCACGATGAAGCTTCATCTGGCTGTAGGTCCGGCCGAGATAGTAATACCCCAGGGCCGATTCCGGATTCAGCTTCACCAGGTTCTTCAGCGTTGCAACCGCTTCTTCATACTCGAACAGGCGCGTCAGCGACAACGACAGATGCAGGTAGGCGTCCTCGCGGGCCGGATCGAGCTTGACCGCCTTGCGCAGGTAATCGGCGGCCTCCCAGTCCTTACCGGAAGAGGACATGATGACACCGCCCAGAACATATGGCGGCCGGTAGACCGGATCAAGCTTGATGGCCTTATTGATATATTCAAGCGCCTCGGGTACCTGGCCGATCTTGAGTTTAATATCGGCAATTTCACTGTGGAGAAGTGCTGAAGACGGATCAAGTTCGATCGCGTTGCGAAGCAGAGTGAGTGCAGCGGGATAATCCCCCTCATGAACCATCAGACGGGCGCGCGAGAAGAGGTAGAGCGCGCGGGAGTGCCTGCCGATCTCTGTAGTCAGTGCGGAGTCGTTTACGGGAGGAGGCGTTAGAGCTACACATGCGGAAAGCACGACGAAGGACACCAGTATGGTTAACCGCACCAGCATTGTTGAAACATCCGTTCTCTATTAATTTAATCCGAGAGATACCATGAATCCGGTATGGCGGTCAAACGATAAACAGAGCCATAACAGTATACGGTTCAGAGCGGTCTGATTCCCCACCGCGCAAGCTCGGCAAGCACATTATCGACCAGGGTATCAAGCTGCGCCTCCACTGACGGCGAAAGGCCGATTTCCATTTCTATGCATTCCGGCTGCACACCGATGAGCACCATGTCGCGTGGGGTGTGTCCCATCAGCTCAGAAACTGCCAGCAGATCCTTAAGCCCCATCTGGTGAGGAGAAATTTTGGTCTGCAGAGCAATCGGTAGCTCCTGACCGCTGAGCCTGACGCAGGTTCCGGCTTTTCCACCGGTTTCCACCGCATCAACCATGATCAGGCGGGTCAGATTTTCCAGCTTTGGAAGCAGATCCAGCCCCAGCGTGCCACCGTCCATGACTTCAACATATTCCGGAAAGCGGTACTCCTGCTGCAGTTTCTGAATCACCCGGATGCCGATACCATCATCGCACATGACAAGATTGCCGATTCCAAGAACCAGAACTGCAGGATTTTCGGTGGTAGGTGACATGGTGTTTCCTTTAGAAAAGCTGGTCAGATAGCGGGGAAGATAGCACATCACCCAGAAATCACAAGAGCAAAGCTGCGCCCGTTGTAACAGCTGCTCCCCGTCAGCAAAAAGCGGCTCAAGTTTTGCCTTGATTTATCCGGCAGCTTGCATTACTACACTACGAATGCAATGCCTTGCCGGGTTCTTCGCTGCGCATTGCGCCACTATTTTTCTGACCTGTGAAAGGAGATTCGAGAATGTCCGCCAAGCCGTTTGTCTACCAGGATCCGATGCCGCTCGCCAAAGATGAAACTACCTACCGCAAGATAGAAGGTTCCGAAAGATATATTTTAGTTGAGCAGTTTGCGGGCATGGACGTTGTCCGCGTCTGTCCCGAGGCCCTGTCCATTCTGGCCAATGAAGCCATAAAGGATGTCTCCTTCCTGCTGCGCCCGGCTCACAACGAGCAGGTCGCTTCCATCCTGCGCGATCCTGAGGCATCCATGAACGACAAGGGGGTTGCTCTGGCATTCCTGCGCAATGCAGAGATTGCAGCCAACTTTGAACTTCCCGTCTGTCAGGATACCGGCACCGCCACAGTTCTCGGCAAGAAGGGGCAGCAGGTCTGGACCGGCGTCAAGGATGAGGAATGGCTCTCAAAAGGAATCTACAAAACCTATACCGAGGAGAACCTGCGCTATTCCCAGACCGTGGCCCTTGACATGTACGAAGAGATCAATACCGGCACCAACCTGCCGGCTCAGATAGATATCCTGGCAACCGACGGCGATTACTACAAATTCCTCTTCATGGCCAAGGGTGGCGGTTCTGCCAACAAAACCATGCTCTATCAGGAGACCAAAGCGCTTTTGACTCCGGAAAAACTGGAGAAATATCTGATCGAGAAAATGAAATACCTGGGCACCGCCGCCTGCCCTCCCTATCATATCGCCTTCGTCATCGGCGGAACTTCGGCCGATGCCTGCATGAAAGCCGTCAAACTGGCAACTGCCAAGGAACTGGACGGGCTACCCACGGCCGGCAATGAGCATGGCCAGGCGTTCAGGGATGTGGAACTTGAAGGAAAACTGCTGATCGCAGCCCAGAAGCTCGGCATCGGCGCCCAGTTCGGCGGAAAATACTTTGCTCACGACGTACGTGTCATTCGCCTGCCGCGTCACGGCGCCTCCTGCCCGGTCGGCATGGCTGTCTCCTGTTCCGCCGACCGCAACATCAAGGCCAAAATCACCCGCAACGGCCTGTTCGTCGAGGAGATGGACCGCAACCCCGGTCGCCTGATTCCCGACCAGTACCGCGGCAAGCATGAACATGGTGTCAAGATCGACCTGAACAAACCGATGAAGGAAATCCTGGCCGAGCTGACCAAGCACCCGGTCTCGACCCCGCTCCTGCTGTCCGGCACCATCGTGGTTGGCCGCGACATCGCCCACGCCAAGTTTAAGGAGATCATGGACAGCGGCAAACCGCTCCCCGACTACCTGCTCAATCACCCGATCTACTACGCCGGCCCGGCCAAGACGCCACCCGGCAAGGCATCAGGATCCTTCGGCCCCACCACCGCCGGCCGCATGGACAGCTACGTGGACGAACTGCAGTCCAAGGGGGGCTCCCTGATTATGATCGCCAAAGGGAACCGCAGCCAGCAGGTCACCGATGCCTGCAAGAAGTACGGCGGGTTCTATCTTGGCTCCATCGGCGGCCCGGCAGCGGTTCTAGCCGAGGAGAACATCAAGAAGGTGGAGTGCATCGACTTCCCCGAACTGGGAATGGAGGCGGTCTGGAAGATCGAGGTCGAGAATTTCCCCGCATTTATCCTGGTTGATGACAAAGGCACCGATTTCTTCAAACAGCTGGGACTGTAACCAGCTATTGTCCCTATGAAGTAGGCCTCCGGCACGCCCCTGCCGGAGGCTTTTTCTATTGAATACTCGTCACAAAAATTTTCAGCCGAACAGTGTGGAGACCTGATGATGTACGCTATGGCTATTGATCTGGGCACGACCACCCTCGCCGCTTCACTGATTGACTGCAGCAGCGGATCGCGCCTGGGCATGGCCGGGGCCATGAACCCGCAGCGTCGTTTCGGTGCAGATGTAGTCTCCCGTCTGGATGCGGCGCTCTCCAGCGATGAGAACCTTCAGGAAATGTCCGCTCTCATTCGTGGCGAAATGTATCGCCTGATGAACGAGCTTTGTCAGAAAACCGGTGTTTCCCCGGAACATATCGAGAAAATTGCAATAGCCGGGAATCCGGCCATGCAGCATATTCTGCTCGGGCTGCCGGTCGGTTCGCTGGCCCACCCCCCCTACCGACCATTCTACACCCACGGGACACGACTGCACTCTTCCGAACTCGGCTGGGATGGCGGTGCAGAAGTGTATGTATTTCCCATGCCAGGGGGCTTTGTCGGCGGTGACACGGTAGCCTTCATGAATGCTGTGCGGCTGGATGACTCGACACTCTGCCTCGATATGGGGACCAACGGTGAGATAACACTGATCGATGGTGACACAATCTGGGCCACCTCCGCTGCTGCCGGACCGGCCTTCGAGGGGGGAAATCTTTCGTGCGGCATGGCGGCCCTGCCTGGCGCAATAAGCTCGGTTTGCATCGAGGGAGAACGGCTCTCCATTCAGGTCATCGCCAACGCGAAACCGACCGGTATCTGCGGATCGGCTGTCATCGAAGTGATAACCGAACTTCTCCGCACCGGAATTATTGAAACTGGCGGGCGACTGCTTGATACGCACGAAATACCGACGAATCTCGCCTCGCGTGTACGTGATCACCAGGGAAGCAGCGCCTTCGTGATCCATCGCGACGCCACCCACCAGATCCAGCTGACCCAGGACGACATTCGCCAGGTACAGCTTGCCAAAGGGGCCATCCGGGCAGGAATCGACGTGCTCGCAGAAAGATCGCGTATACGGTGCCAGGCCTTGAAAACTGTGATTCTGACAGGCTCTTTCGGTGCGGTTTTGCAACCTCAATGGCTTAAAATACTTGGAATTTTCGACGAGAACATGGTACACATCACCCGCTTCGTCCCCGAGGGTGCCTTGAAAGGTGTAGAACAGACACTCACCGACAACGACGGGTTCGTTGCCATTGAAAAACTGTCGCTGCGCTTCAAGGTGGTACCTCTATCGGGAACGCCACTGTTCGAGTCTCAATTCATCCGCAGCATCGATTTTCCGCCCTATCCCGTCTGATCTGAGTGGCGATGGCAGAAGAATGGCGAGACATTTCGCCAGAGGAGCAATACTGAAATGGCAAAAATTACCCGGGCACTGATCAGTGTTTCAGACAAATCAGGGATCATCGAATTTGCACGGCATCTATCAGCCTGTGGAGTGGAAATCCTTTCAACCGGCGGAACGGCAAAACTGCTGCGGGAATCCGGGCTGACGGTCAAGGATGTTTCCGAATTTACCGGATTCCCTGAAATGCTTGACGGCCGTGTCAAGACGCTGCATCCGAAGGTTCACGGCGGCTTGCTCGGTATGAGGTCAAACCCGGAACATGTTGCCAAAATGCAGGAACACGGCATTCTGAATATCGACATGGTGGTGGTAAACCTTTACCCGTTTGAAGCCACCACCGCCAAAGCTGGGTGCAGTCTTGAGGATGCCATCGAGAACATAGACATCGGCGGTCCGACCATGCTGCGTTCGGCAGCAAAAAACTATCCGGATGTAACCGTGCTGGTCGATCACGCCGACTATGCCACCGTGCTTAAGGAAATGGCGGAAAACGGCGGCGCGGTTTCCGGGGCTACCAACTTCGGACTGGCGGTCAAAGTGTTCCAGCATACCGCCGCCTACGATGGAGCCATCTCCAATTATCTCGGCTCGCGGCTGACAAAAGAAATAGTTGAATACCCGCCGACCTTCACCCTGCAGGTCAAAAAAACACAGGATTTGCGCTACGGCGAAAACCCGCACCAGACCGCCGCTTTTTATGTCGAGACCAGCGTTGCGGAGCCGTGTGTCTCCAATGCTGTTCAGCTGCAGGGCAAAGAACTGTCGTTCAACAATATCATCGATCTGGATGCCGCCATTGAAACGGTCAAGGAATTTGACAAGAGCGCCGCCGTCATCATCAAGCACACCAACCCCTGCGGCGTAGCACTGGCTGATTCTCCCCTTACCGCCTACCTCAAGGCACGGGAGTGCGACCCGGTCTCGGCGTTCGGCGGCATTGTGGGATTCAATCGCACTGTGGATGCGGCAACCGCGACTGAACTGACCTCGACCTTCCTTGAAGCGGTTATCGCACCCGGATATTCCGATGAAGCACTGGCAATTTTTACCGCGAAAAAGAATGTAAGAGTCATGCAGGTACCATTGCTGGATAAATACGTCGCCGATGGATTTGACCTTAAAAGAGTCACGGGAGGGCTCCTGCTGCAGGGGCGTGACACCGGCATGATCACTGCGCGTGAATGCCGCGTGGTGACCGAGCGAGTCCCGTCTGCCTCCGAATACGAAGCCCTTGATTTTGCCTGGCGGGTCTGCAAGCACATCAAATCAAACGCTATCGTTTTTTCCAACCGCGACCAGACCGTCGGAATCGGCGCGGGCCAGATGTCGCGGGTAGATTCTTCAAAGATCGCCGTTCAGAAAGCGCTGCTCCCCACGACAGGGACCGTGCTCGCATCCGATGCCTTCTTCCCGTTCCGCGATGGAGTGGATGCCGCCGCCGAAGCCGGTGTTACCGCCATTATCCAGACTGGCGGAAGCGTCAGGGACGAAGAAGTTATCAAAGCCGCCAATGAGCATGGTATCGCCATGCTGTTCACCTCAATGCGTCACTTCAGACATTAATAAAGGACATACACCATGAAAATTCTTGTAATCGGCGGCGGTGGCCGTGAACACGCTCTGGTATGGAAGATTGCCCAATCACCACTTGTGACAAAATTGTACTGTGCTCCCGGTAACCCTGGAACGGCAGAACTGGCAGAAAATCTCCCCTATGCGGTCGACCAGTTGGATAAACTGCTGGAATTTGCTTATGAAAATAAAATAGATCTCACGGTTGTCGGACCTGAACAACCGCTTTCACTCGGCATCGTCGATCTTTTTGAGTCACATGGCCTGAAGGTATTTGGCCCATCTCAAAAAGCAGCGCTGATTGAAGGCAGCAAGGCTTTTTCAAAAGACCTGATGCACAAATACAATGTCCCGACTGCCGCCTACGGTGTGTTCACCGATTTGGTCGAGGCAGAAAAATTTATTGAGCGGACCGGGGCACCGATTGTTGTAAAAGCTGACGGGCTGGCTGCCGGCAAAGGGGTCATCATCGCCCAGTCCATTGAAGAGGCGGTTGCAGCAGTCCATGATATGCTGAGCGGGAATGCTTTTGGAACGGCCGGTTCGCGGGTGGTCATCGAAGAGTTCCTGACCGGTGAAGAGGCATCATTTCTGGTTATCACTGATGGCGTGCGGATTATCCCCCTGGCAAGCGCTCAGGATCACAAAGCGATATTCGACGGCGACCAGGGACCGAATACTGGCGGAATGGGTGCTTATTCGCCCGCCCCGGTCGTCACCCAGGAGATTCATGATAAGGCCATGCAACTGATTATCCGTCCAACGATTAACGGCATGGCTACTGAAGGTCGCCCCTACCGCGGAGTGCTCTACGCCGGGCTGATGGTGCAGGATGGTGAAGTTAAAACGCTTGAATTCAATGCCCGCTTTGGAGACCCGGAATGCCAACCACTGCTGATGCGCATGAAATCAGATATTGTCCCGGTGCTGCTGGCTGTTGCGAACGGTGACCTGGGAGATATGCAGCTCGAATGGCATGACCAGGCGGCAGTCTGCGTCGTAATGGCCTCGGAAGGATATCCGGGAAATTACCGCAAAGGTGATGTAATCAACGGCCTTGACAAAGCGGCATGCCTCGATAACGTATCTGTTTTTCACGCAGGAACAGCCGACAAAGACGGCGCATGCATCGTAAACGGTGGCCGGGTACTCGGTGTTACCGCATTGGGAGCTACCGTCAGGGAAGCGATTGATTCTGCCTACAAAGGGGTGGAATGCATAACCTGGCCGGGCGCTCAGTTTCGCACCGATATTGGAAAAAAAGCTCTTGATCGTCTCTGATTTTGGCTTGCAACTTTCACAACCGAGGTATTGACCATGATGACTGACCATCCGCACGTGCTGCTTGTAATGGGTAGTGATACTGATCTGCCGGTAATGCAGGAAGCCGCCGATATTCTGGCATCATTCGGCGTATCCTACGAAATGCGGATTTCATCGGCCCACCGTTCGCCGGCACGAACCGCTGATCTGGCTGCAAACGCTGCCGATCGCGGTATCAAGGTTATTATTGCCGGAGCTGGCATGGCCGCCCATCTGGCCGGTGTCGTGGCTTCAAAGACAATACTTCCGGTCATCGGAGTACCAATGCCGGGTGGAGCCCTCAATGGAGTCGACGCACTCTACTCGACCGTTCAGATGCCGGCCGGAATCCCGGTCGCAACAATGGCCATCGGCAAAGCCGGTGCCAAAAATGCGGCCCTGTTCGCTATTCAGATTATGTCCCTCTCAGAACCTCGCCTGGCCGAAGCCTTGCGCCAGCATCGGGCAGAAATGGACAATGCTTTGGAACAGAGGGATTTTGAACTGCAGGCGTCTCAGGCCGTATAAAGTAATGGACCAGTTTGCAAATCTGACGTGGCATAAACTAAATAAGTGGTTGACTTTGACAATAAACTCATGATAGAAGACAGGACGTTTTAGGGTTGTAACTTTCGTGCTTCCGCTCATGATGTTCCGATTGAATTACTTAGGTTACAAGCTGAAAAGCTTCATACGCGTGGCAGCAATCATCGAACTCTGTCACCATATTCCCCTTTAGCTCAGTTGGTAGAGCAGGTGACTGTTAATCACCTTGTCCATGGTTCGAGTCCGTGAAGGGGAGCCAAATAAAACAGGCACTTACAAGACTTCTTGTAGGTGCCTGTTTCGTTGTGGTGTAGTAAATGGTGTAATAAAATCTTGATAATTGCGTTTTGCCTTCCCTCGCCATCGAATAAAATAATTCTACCATCAAACAGATTTACCCATCATCCCGGCGTAACTGTTCGCCACGATCACCAGCACGTCGGTTCACATTTTATGAAGCTACCTCCGCACCGTTCTTTCGTTCAGGCCGTATTCGGTGGCTATGGTCTGGGCGGTAGGTGCAGAGTGGGCATTTTGTCCGGTCTGCAAATGCTGGTTTGCTCCTGTTCCCCCTTGTGCCTTCTTCGTCCTCTCGTATCGACGGCCAATTCCGCCTCTGTAGCAGGCCGCTGGAGAGGCGAACGGTTGTCGGCCTATACCCTGCTATGGGCTGGAATTACGGTGTTCCGTGGAGTACCTGCAAAAACTGCTTGAAATTCGACTGCGGCATGGTCATACTGCATTCACCCTTCAATGACCTCTCACTCCCGGACACGCCAAGCCGGGAAGTCACGTCGATGAGGGGGCGCGGTTTAAGGGCGTCGGCCCTGTGACAGCCCGGTCGATTGAAGGCCGGAACGATCCAGGGAGGCGCTCCAGACCCTTGCAGGCTTAACATTAGCCGTATGGTGCGCCGATTCAGACTCGGCGTTTCCCATGCGGCTTTTGCATTTCTGGGTTTTATCCCCCCAAAAGGCGAGCGGTTCACACCATTTGACAATGCGACTCCTAGTAGCATTTAAACGTACCTGGCAGGCACCTTTGCCGGGAGCTATGCCGGGACATTATGTGCCGGGGTATCGTTCAGGCCGACGCCAGGTGCCAGCTATGCTATGACCTCGTTTCGCTCCCCTGGGGGGGTATACCGTCCTGGCGTTAGCTAATATTAATTATATATACCCACTTTTCGGCAACGCCAAAATATTGGCAGTTGGTTAATCAGGTGTACTTGCTCAGGTCGAGTGGCGATACATCAATAGTGGCGTTCAACACCATATTTCTTGCGGCTGGAAAACTATCATGAAGCTTCAATCCCATTTCCACGGCACGCAAGCTGACGTTTGCATCACCGCTATCCACATGATGCTTCAGTCTGGTAATCAAGCGGGTGCGGGACAATCCCTCCTGCTCCATGATGCTGGCAATGGCAAGTTGAATGTCGCTATCCTTCATTAGCCGATTACCAATAGCCTTTGCACTGTCGATGCTTGTTACATCGAACGCCGCAACTGCTGATTGTGTCTGACTTGTACCGCTGCATATCTCTGCGGCGAACCGCTGCTCCTTCTCCGTTAGCTTGCTCAGTGCCGCTCGATGTGCTGATTGCTTCCGCAGACGTTTCAGGCGCAATGATACAGCCGCTTCACTCACTCCGAAATGAACAGCAATGTCCTTCTGCGGGTCGCCACGGTCTGACATTTCGAGGAGTATGTCATCGTTGATCTTCTTCATAATGTGTCTCCAAATATTAGATTAAACCAGTTTACCCGCATGCACATATTCGCGGGTCATTAATCCAGTTAAGAAGGGGGCGGCGCGTAACCGCCCCGTATTTACTACCAAGTGGCTTTTTTAGTCCAGCGGCCATTTACAAATTCAAGGCTAGGGTCGCGCCCTTTCATCATCGAAGGAGGTTACCCCATTCTAGGAGTAGTCCTAAGTTTTTGCAGCTCATCAATAGCCAATTTCCGCTCTGTCGCGTCCACAGCCGCTTGTGCCGCAGCTGCAAAATCGATGTGTCCAGCCTCAACATCATCCTGGAAGCGCCTATACTCAGCCTCTGCGATTCTCCTCTCATGGTTGTTCGGGTCTGCGAATTCCTGCCGTCCCGCCAATATCTTCTTCCATGCTGCTCCGCGTTCATTCATAGTTATGCTCCTTTTTGTAGTCGCCGGTTGTCCCGGCTGTAGTGTGGCGTTGTGGCGCCTGTTTGTGGCCTATGCAGGCCGATAGTCGTTTAAATTGAGTTTTGCCCGTCAGCGGGCTGTACGGCGCTGGTATGCGTGTTTAATAGAAAGCATCCTGCCAGCCGACGAGTTCATGGTCATGCGGTGGTCTGCATTTATACCAGAGAGGCCAGAATACCCTGTCAGCGAACCACGGTTGAAGACGGCGAGAAACGTTTTCGAATCGGAAGCCTTGCTGTGCAATCTTTCGGAGTGCCCGACATGATGAACACATACGTTCTTGTGATTGCATGGGTCGGATGTGACAGCAGCGAGGGCATTTCCGCTCACGGGTTTTTCCGGTCATAACGGCCCCCTTTCATCGGCACAAGCCCATGATGGAATTCCGGCGCTTGACAGCGGGTACAGCTTCTGAATGTGCCGATACCCTGGCGAAAGTTGCTATGGCCACAGGCACGGCATTGGATGGCCTGCACTTGGCCTCTGAGTTTGCCTGCCATACGTTCAGTAATGTCTATGATCGAATCGACGGGGATCACTCCCCGCACTGTTTGGATTTCTGCAAGTACCTTCACTCTCATGCCGATACCCCACTAATGATAAAGTCATCGTCACTTAAAATTATCCCGTCACCTGTAAGCGTCATTTCGTCATCTCCCTTATAGGGAGAGATGACGGATGACGGTATGCTACAGGCGTCATTTGTATAAGAAAATGACGGTAAAATGACGGATGACGGGTTAGCAGCAGGAAAGGTTATCAAATTGCCGTTTTGGAGAATTACTTGCTTATCAAGAAGATTCTGGAGTGATTTCAGATAAGCATTTTTTACCGTATTAGATTTGACGTCAGGATCAATTTTTTGCCTGTATTCAGAAAAACCCTGACGGAGATCACCTATCAGTATACCTTCTGGGTATTCTTCCAGCAGGCGTACAATAATCTTCTCCTGTGATGTAAACACCGGCGCCCGATTCTTAGCTGACCGCTCGCCATATTGCACGACACATGATGTAATTTCTCCCCCGTCAGCATCAGCACTGATAACTACCGGCATCAACTTGAATTCGACAGGCGGGGGCTGTTCAGCATCTTTGAGCTTGGTATATGTCAAAAGGCCTTTGTCACATTGAATCTCAAAATCACATGCCGCCTTCAATGCACTACTGCCTCGGCTGCGGCCTGTTGCCTCGGCAGAGTTGCCGGTGTGGTGTACTATCATCACAGTGGAGCCGGGGAACGCCTCGCGGAGTCTGTCAGCAATATTTACGAACTCGCTCATATCTTTGGTGGCGTTTTCATCTCCGATGAGGTGGCGGGCCAGAGTATCAACAATGATGAGCTTGACCTTTTTCCCTGACTGTTCCGCCAGTTCAATGGCTTTGAGAACGGACGGCGCAAGACTGCTCTTATCAAACGGCACCGCCTGACGGCTGACATGGAGGTCTGATAGATCAGGTTTCCCATTGTGTAGCCACCACGCTTTGACTCTGCGCCGTAGGCCTCTATGACCTTCCCCGGCGTAATACAGGACGATACCTTGCTCACATGGTGTTCCGTTCCAATCAGTACCCGTGGCGATTGAAAGGGCCATATCTAACGCAACGAATGTTTTGCCGCCACCGGACGGCCCGAAGAGTTGCCCGGTACTCTCTGGCTCAATAACTCCTCCCAGCAGCGTCTTGACTTCCAGCGGCTGAACCAACATATCGGCACCTGAGATAAACGGGCTTTCCACTTCTTGATTCTCTGTGACAGGTGCAATCTCAAAAGCGGTGGATGATGTGGGTGCGCTGTTGACACTACTGGCGGGGGTGCCATAACCCTGGCTGGCAAGATCCTTAACTGCGGCCTTTATATCGCCACCATGATTAACCAGTGCGTAGGCGTACAACAGCGAATAACTCTTTCCGCCCTCAAATGGGTACGCCTCCGCCGCGCTGGTGTGGCAGTACAAATTATTGCTGCCGGTGAACACAGTGAATGATACTCCGTGACGTTTCCCGTTTCGTGTCCAGTGCTGCTTATCTCCTGATTGGTAAAATGGCCTGTGTCCAAGTGGCAACATGATGTCTGCCCATGAACCCCGTCTATTATAGTCATCACCAGGGCGGTCGTCAGTGGAGAGAAGACTACTTGCTGACTGAGATACGGCGCGGATTCCAGCCGGTAGTGCTGGAAAATCTGTAGGGTCAAGAGGGATTCCTGATAAGTGGCGGCATTGATAAAACGGCTCCCCTCCAGGCGGTACCGCCGGTGTGAAATACAACTGCCCCGGCTTACGGCAGGCGGGGTCGATGTTCCCGACACGGGCGTCAAAGAAGTCGATAATCCGCTCAAGCGTGGGCTTAATGTCCTCCGTTATCGGCGCAGATAGCAGGATGTACGCGCGATACTTCGGCTTGTCGATGGAGTGGGAGTATGATGTATGAATTACTACCTCAAAACCAAGTCCGTCCAGCACTGCGCAAACCTCGTCGAACGTTTTGGTACTTTCGTCGATGTCCAGTGTCTGGATGTAATACTCTGTTAATGCATCTTGATCGCGTGTATCGATTTGACTGTAAAGTCCGGTAATAATTGCAGCCCCGTCTTTTTGGCGGTCACGAATACTTTTTTCTGCAGCAAGGTATTCGGAATGCGGGAGTCGTCCGCGGACAACAGGGGTGTGAAATTCGTTGATAAATTTTCCCCACGTTTTTCCCATGGCGACAGGCCGATTATCCCAAACAGATTTTATTAAACTGAATTTTACAACCTGGTCGGCATAATCACTGACGAAAAAAGGGACTCCGGCATCTTTACCCGTCAGATTCTCGGTGTGGTCAATATCTGCTGCAGGTGGTGGCATTGTATCAGTGCTGACCGTTGGTCTGCCATTGACCGATAACTTCGGCTCGCCCCATGCGGCCGGCCAGACTTCTGTGCGGACGTATTCGAGGCAGTCACCCTTGCGAGCCGATTGCAGGATGTACTTTGTCTGATAACCTTGTTTACGGGCAATCTCTGCTGCTGCTAATTGGTGTGGTGTGCTCATCGCTTCACCTCACGGGCTTTCCGGTACAGATATGAGCGGGCTTTTTCATACTGAGAAGCATTCACCATGAGCTTGCCGGTTGCCAGCGCCATGACTATAGCGTCAATTTCCATGTCACGCTTAAACTCGAACGTAACCAAGTCGGCGCCGTCATTGTGCAACACATTCGGAATGCGGCCAGTGTGTCCCATGATAGCTGCTGCGGTGGGGATTTCTTTAAATTCGATAGTCTCGGGTCGATTCATGGCTCAGGCCCCCTTCGATGCCGAAGGTTTCCTGCCACGACGAGCGCCGGGCGCGACAACCTGCATATTTGCAGCGGTTACAATGGGGAGGCTAGACACAAAATCCTCAATTTCACTCTTGATCCATGCGACTGAATTCTCCCCCAATTTTCTTGGTGCTGGCAACCTCCCATCCTGAACCATCCTCCAAACAGTAGCCGGTGATACGTCCAACATTTTGCATACTGACTTCTTTCTCATCAACATTTTGCAAACTCCCTTCTTGGTACCGGACACGAAAAAAGGCGTGAACGATAACCAAAGCAAACAACACTTCGATCACGCTCACGCCTTGTATCCGCTGGTACTGCCCGGAAGGTCGATAAGGGGTTATGTCTGTTTCAGGTGACGGCCGCGCCTATTGGTGGCGGTCAGTGTCGTGAAAAACAGTTCCTAATTTACAACAATACTCCCAGAATAAAGGTCGCAATCAACTGTCATATCGCCAGTGAATAGTTGCGTAGGCAGTAGACTTTTTGGGATTTTCAACTTCAATACCGGTCTGGGGTCAACTGTAACAAGCCCGCCAGTATTGAATTTAAGCTGAATCCGTCCGGCAAAACTTTCGCCGAATACCCGACCGATAACGTAAAACCATTGAGCCTTTTTGACGGAGTTCAAATTCATGTCCGCAACATATCACCCTGATTTATTTCGAGTCAATCAGTTTTTATTATAATAAATCCATTTCTTTTTTCAGGTAAAAATGACATTGTTATCAAGTGATTACCAACAACTACCACTTACTACCATTGAAAAACTTACGCTGCCATAGCCTCGTAAACCAATGCTGTCATATAAACTGAAACCGACATGCTTCTTTCATGTGCAGCACGTTTTAATCCTTTCCTCAATTCTTTGGATAATTTCAGCTTGAGAGTTTTTTCCTTCATGGTTCCTGCCTCCTGTGGCGCTTGTGAGCGCGTTTATTTAATGCGGCCTATACCGCACTATGGGTTTATGCGGCCTTGCGAGTAATCGGTATTACTTTTGCTGATTCGGTGCCAGTGATGATGCTGTTCAGCTTACGACTCCATGATTCAAGTGCCTGTTGTTTCTCAACATCATATTTATTCTTGTTATACGTCTTGATTATGCCCTTCTTAGCGTGGTTCAGCACCGCATCAATAACTTCGTCCATGTAGCCGATCTTCGACAAAAATGTTGCAGTAGTGCGTCTCAGGTCGTGAGGTTTGAAAAGATCAACCCCCAGGCGGTTTTCAGTGACAGGTTTCCCATCCTTATGAAATAGCTGCTTGCCCTTCTTGTCGGTCATGGGATACACCAAGTTCCTCATTACAGCAATAGGGAGCGCTGTTTCGCCTATTGACTGATTGTTGGCCTTTATAGGCGTCGGGAATATATAGCCAACATACTTAGTATCATCCGGAATTTCTCTCAGCCGTTTTGTTTCGGCTGTCACTTCCGAAATAAGGGTAAGTGCGGTATCAGTCAAATAGATACGGTGTTCCCGTCCATTCTTTGACCGTACCGATGGGAGAGTCCACCAGGAACCATCAATCTCGTCGGTGTGCATCCCGGCAACCTCGTTAGGCCTCTGCCCTGTCAACAGAATCAGCTTGAGTGCCCTCCGGGTCTCGAATCCCATGTTCAGGTCAGTACGGGCAAGGCTATCCCATAACGACTTGATTTCGACGTCTGACAGCACTCTGTCACGCTCAGCCTTCGGTGCCGGGAGTTTCAGTCCGGTACAAGGGGTGTTCTTCAGCTTGCCTTTTTCCACGCCCCAATTAAACATCTTCCTGATAACCGCGAACGTATTATTGGCCATGCTGGGGGATCCACGATCGACAATGCCGTCCAGTAGCGTAACAACGTCCCTACGTTTAATATCCTCAGCCTTGCGCTTACCCCATGTAGGGATGACGTCCCTGTTCAACATCTGTTGATCTGTCTCCCAGGAGCGCTTAAACGGTTTTGCGTACAGCTTGACATAATCCTCCGCCAATTTATTCACCGTCAAGGCGTTACGTCGCTCTTCTGCCTGTTCTTCCTTAACCGTTACAGGGTCAAAACCGTTCTTGACCATGCGACGGGCATCTTCGAATCTATCTCTGGCGGTTTCCAGTGTTACAGATGGATAGCTGCCTAAGTTCATCTTACGGCGCTTCCCATTGATTGCGTAGAGATAAAGCCACGTTTTTGAGCCGGTAGGCATTACACGAATGCTGAACCCGTTACCTTCGCTTCTGGTGTAGTCGGTATCTTCCGGCTTCAATTTTCGGATCATGGTATCGGTGAACAGAGATTTTTTCATGTGGCACCTCGATAATGTTTTTATTACACCATAAAAAGGCCGTGGTGTAGTAGTGGTGTAATAAAAGTGTGGGATAGAGAGATTTATAAAGAAATGCTATGGGAGAGAATACTAGATAAATAACTAATATGTCAATATCTTTTTTGTTATGCGTATATGCTATGATTTGCTATGAGATTGCAGGACAATAGAACTGTTAATCACCTTGTCCATGGTTCGAGTCCGTGAAGGGGAGCCAATAAAAACAGGCACTTACAAGACTTCTTGTAGGTGCCTGTTTCGTTGTGTGGTCTCTGGTGTGGTCTCGCAGTGCCTTGCTACACCTTCTCAAAATGACCGCCACCGATAGTACCAAGAGATGCATTTTCCTCCTCTAACGATTTCCCGCTCTGATTCTGGAAACATGAATGCAACATCTTCCAGATTCAGTTCAATGGGTAGACTGCGAACACACGGGACGGTTACATATTACCTGTGGCAATGGCAACTGCCTCTTTCAAACTTACAATTGCAACTGACCGAAAAATTCTTTATCCATGATGCTCCAACTCTTCAACAAAACTAAAGAAATAATCGGTAATCGGTACTCAATGCGTTTGCCAGCTTTAGCGCATTATCTTTGCCGATTCCACGCTTGCCATTCTCCATCTCGGAAATATGACGCTGCGGTATACCTGTCGCCTCTGACAGTTGCTGTTGAGTAAGATTTTCACGGTAGCGATAACCTTTCAATGCAACCGATCCTTTTGACAACCCGGCAAAGTTTTTATCAAAGAATTCATCTGCCGTAATACTACCATCTACATCTCCATCAGGTTCGATAGTTTTGACATAGCGGGTAATCCTTTTGACGTTGGCCGGATGCACCAGGAAGCGCAGCGGGACAAGACCAGATTCAGTAGGGTGCTTTTTCGTGTGTGCCTGCATAAATAATCTCCACTGTTATGGTTTGTTTGTCTTCAGTCCACACAGCTACATAGGTTGGGTGGCCTTTTTTTAGATGACAATGATGTCGATCTCCATCCAGCTTGGAGTAATTTGGCCAGTCGCCACGTACAGGACCGCTCTGCTGTATGCTTGCCATAAGCTCATACAGAGCGGCTATTGCAGCTCGTGGCAATTTCAATACCTGTTTTTCTGCTTTTCTATGCAGCGTTACAATCCATGCCATACATCACACTATACTTTCAAATAGTATATTGTCAAGCAGCCTTTTTGCGCCCATTTTGGATGCTGACGACATTATCTGTCCTCTCGTTGATTATTCTGTCCAGCTTGCGTTCCCATGATTCAAGGGCTTGCTGTTTTTCCTTGTCATATCCATGACCATCATCATTTCCTACCTCCTTGCTTTTTTATACCACCAAGTGATATAGTTATCGCATGATCTACAAGACCCGTCACTTCAATCGCTGGGCTGGCAAAACTTCACTGTCTGACGATCTGTTACTCCGTGCTGTCGAGGAAATGACGAATGGTCTGATTGATGCTGATCTTGGCGGCGGTGTCTTCAAAAAGCGGATTGCCTTGCCAGGGAGAGGTAAAAGCGGCAGCGCCAGAACACTTCTGGCAACCAACCGCGATGATCGCTGGATATTTATTCTGGGGTATGAGAAGAACGAGCGGGCCAATATATCAGATAAAGAACGTGATGCCCTGCGTATGGTGGCAAAAGACCTGCTTGGACTATCAGCCGGTCAGCTGCAGAAAACTGTCAATGAAGGCGCACTTGTGGAGGTGTGTTATGAGAAAGAATAGCAGTAGGGTTTTGGATGCAGTCCATGAGACGGCCAGTGACCTGCATAAACTTGGTTTCATTGATAAGCGGGCGATGGCGAGCTACAACGCTCTCTGCATCCCTCCGGTTCCAGAGTACACATCGGAACAGATCAAATCACTCCGCGAACGTTACCACATCAGCCAGGCCGTGCTTGCCACCGTTCTGAACACCAGCCTGTCAACAATTCAGAAGTGGGAAATAGGCGAGAAACATCCTGGCGGCCCGTCGCTGAAGCTCCTTAATATCCTTGACCGCAAAGGGCTTTCAGCCATGACGTGAACGGTGATGGCTCCCGGCGGCTCTCTGTGGTGATAGATACTGCCGGGGCAGGTACTGCTTGCTAAACAGTCAGGCAAAGTTCGACCTCAATATCTGGACCATTTGGCAGAAAGAAAGCCCTGCTTCAGCTGACATGGTTAACACAGAGAAAGAAAACACCATCTACCGGTCAAGCGGCATTGCTATTACCAACCGTTCTGAAAAGAAACCTATTGCCAAGGAATTTGCAGACTTCATTCAATCCAGCGAGGGGCTGGAGATTTTTGTGAAGTGGGGGTGGACAAGGCCATAGCCAGCACAATAATAACTGTTTGTTCTTTTAGTGGGGTGTCAGAGAGGATATCAGTTATGAACTGGGATGAGCGCTACAATGAACCGGGCTACAGTTACGGCACCGATCCAAATGATTTTCTTGTGTCAGTGGCAGAGACAATCACACCCGGTGGTAGGATCTTATGTCTTGCAGAGGGAGAAGGAAGAAACGCCGTCTATCTCGCCTCCCTTGGCTATGATGTCATCGGCGTCGATGGCTCGGAAGTCGGCCTGCGAAAGGCGCAAGCCCTTGCAGCAGTACGTGGTGTTACCATTACCACCATCCACGCCGACCTTGGCACCTTCGAAATAGGGACAGAACAATGGGATGGGATCATTGCCTGCTATTGCCACGTGCCTTTAGCTATCCGCATTCCACTCCATAACTCAGCGGTTCGCGGGTTAAAACAAGGTGGCGTCTTTATGCTTGAGGCATTCAGCAAGGAGCAGCTTGCCTATAACACCGGAGGACCTCAGTCTCTTGATATGCTGATGTCGCTTGCAGATGTGAAGCGGGAACTTGCCGGGCTGGAGCTCAGACATGCAGTAAAACTGGAACGGGAAGTGCGTGAAGGGAGCCGGCATACTGGATTGGCGTCGGTGATTCAAATAGTTGGCATCAAACCTGTGCAAACGGCTTAGTCCTTGATGCAGAACGTCATCTGAACATCTTGAGGCGGTATAACCATTAGCAATAAATCGAATAATTGAAAGGGATAGCACATGGAGCACTTTCTGGCCATAGTTAAGGAGACCGTAAACCCAGCGACGCAACCGGTCGGGGTCAATCTAATCAGAGACCCAGCAACTATTGACAATCTCAAAATTAAAATGCGTAGTAAGCGACTGGCTGTCTGTCAGCAGGTCGCCTATAGCCGGATGTACTCCTGGTCAACTTGGGTAGACGCAAGCATGTCCCACTGTGCTATTGGCGCCGCCTGTACCGGATTGATTAAACCACCTGAGAGGATTCTTAACGGAAGTGTCAACACAGGTGTGTATCAGGAAAACCAGCAGGCCGCCGCAGCCATGCAGCAAAAGATGCCACGCGTCCAACCTGGTGTCACGGGTGTGTTGACTTATCCTCTTGCACGCCCTTTTACCGGCATTGTTCCCGATCTGGTTGTCATATACGTCAATTCGGCTCAGGCCATGCGGTTTGTGCAGGCGTTCCTCTATCACAAAGGTGGCGAATTCGTGATGAAGACATCCGGCGACGCCGGAGTCTGCTCCAGGGCAATTGCCCAGGTGGCTCTGACGGGTGAGCCGACGATCGAAATCCCCTGCATGGGGGATCGACGATTTGCAGTTGCCCAGGATCATGAATTGATGGTCGGTATTCCATTTCAGTGGCTGGAGCGTACTGCTGAAGGATTATCAGCCACCCACAAAGCCGGAATCCGTTATCCGGTGCCATTCCAGATCCCCGTCGAATGTGAATTGCCGCCGGACTACGTGACAAGCGAACAGGATACTGGAACCAATGAATAGTTTTCTCGACCACCTGCGGGTTATCCCTTTGGTGCTTTAATCAATCCGTTCTACAGCCGCCCAATGTTGAGAAGATCAGGATTCTCATGGTAGGGACCCTGCGCCGGCCAATTGATATCTTGGATCTGTCCTGGCACGTATTATCGCCTGAAATTGCCCCCGTCAGCTGGGGTCTGACTGACTGTTCAGATATAATGTTCAAAGTAAAAAACAAGCTCGGGTGCCGTCGAAGCATTCAACCCTGTGCGGGAGGATTACCTTCCATGACACATGGTGCCGTTCACAATGAGTCTTCGGTAAATACACTATGCTGACGTCTGTCGTCACAGTCCTTGTTGTTCTTGTCATTATCTCGGCGCTTATCGGCTTGTATATCGCCAGGAGCATGTTTCTGCCTACACGCGGCAGACGCATCGCCAGTTATCCCGCACCTAAAAAAGCCCTGCTGGTGCTGGACATACAGGAAAGCGGCAATGCAGGAACCGGCTCCGCGCACCCGTTCCCGACCGGAACCCGCTTGGGGGCAATGATCGAAGTCGTAAACCGTCTTATCGAGCGATTTGACAAAACGGGTATGGAGGTGGTGTACGTCAGGCAGGTTTTCTCGAACAACCTCATCTCCCGTATGCACGGTGGGCGGATCATCGCCGGCAGAATGGAACCACGAATCTGCCGCTGGGTCAACGTCATCAATGACAACGACTTTGCAAAGAACAGGACCGACGCCTTTTCAAACCGGCAGCTGGAGCAGTACCTGATCGACCATCAGGTAAACGAGCTGTATCTGGTCGGTCTGGATGCCGCCATCTGTGTCTACTACACTGCGCTTGGGGCACTGAACAGAGGTTACCGGGTCACCGTCGTAACTGACGGTGTATTGACGGGCAGGAATATGGCAACTGTGCTGGAACGTTACCAAAAGAGGGGTATCACCGTAATGTGCAGTGCCGAAGCTGCCAGCACACTCACCACTATTATCAGATAGACATAGAAAACAGCGCTCTGATATCCTTACGGCATAAGTATCTAAAGGAACAACAAGATGCAAGCGAGGTAAAGAGATATGGCTACTGCAAGTTACATTGTTTCCTGCCCATCCTGTGGTACAGACAACCGCATCCCAGCTGATAAAGAAGGGCTTCGCGGACACTGCGGAAACTGCAAGGCAACACTGCCGCAATTGTACTGCCATCCCCAACAGGTAACCGACCTGACATTCGATTCATTTATCAACTCCTACCCCGGTCCGGTGCTGGCTGAATTATGGGCCTCCACCTGACCGCACTGTCATACCTTCGCACCGGTGGTGCGAACCGTTGCTGAAAGACTGGCCGGACAGGCGGCAGTACTACAGATCAATACCCAGGATAATCCAAATCTGGCCGCTCGATTCAATGTTATGGGAATTCCGGCCATAGTGTTGTTGAAACAGGGACGTGTTGTCGATCAGCTACCTGGAGCACAGCCGCTCGATTCGGTGCTGACGTGGTTTCGGCGGAAGGCTTGATTGTTGAGAAGATGACTTCTCCTGCACTGCGAAAAATACCAACTTTAGTAGCACCACGTCACTCAAAAGGTCTGCATATTGTCGCCATGTTCGAGGGAGCCAAGGGGGTGTTGGTCCTTCTTGCCGGCTTCGGACTTTTGGCGCTCATCCACAAAGATGTCCACGAAATAGCCGGTCGCCTGATCGCTAATTTTCATTTCAATCCGGCAAGCCATTATCCGCGAATCTTCCTCGACCTGTTAGACAGCCTCGATGACAATAAGCTGTGGGCAATGGCCTTAGCGGCATTGCTCTACTCGTCTATGAGGCTGGCAGAAGCAAATTGGCCTGTGGTTGAGGAAGAAGTGGGCCGAGTGGTTTGGTGTGCTGTCTGGCGGGATCTACCTTCCTGTCGAAATCTACGAACTCTCAACTTGGTATTACTTGGCCCAAGTTATCAGTATTCGTAATCATATCCCATTCTAACCCCCTCGATCCTCTCGATCCTCACGATCCTGGGGGCTTTTATTTTGCCCAACTCAGAAAGGAATCCCCATGCGCCAACAGGAAATAGTCCGCCATCTTTCACGTATCACCGATCCATCAGTAATCATCTACACGCTGACCATGCATGACGTTCTAACTGCCATAGTCCGCGGTATTGGCTCCGAAGCTCTCACCCTATCGCAGTCAGACCTAAACCAAGCAAAGGAGGAAGTAGTAGCTGCACTGGAACACCACCTGGACATCCGGGAGTATATCGACATCGGCGTTGAAACCTGGAACGTCAACCGCAAGCTGTAGCACTACCAACATACTCAGTTACGCCCGGAGTCCGGTACTAAGACGACCTGACCCGCCAGTTGGGCGACCCGCAGGAGGGGATGCTGAAGGAGGTGCTGGCCAAATAAAGCAATGGACATCGAGGGGCTTCGCGTATATAACGGCGCAAAATCCACCACAGGAGGGCATATGAACAAAACGGAACTGGTAGCAAAAATAGCAGAAGGAGCAGGACTGACCAAGGTACAGACTGAAAAGGCGCTTAACTGTTTCATCGCTGAAACTATCACCGCACTCAAAGCTAACGACAAGATCGCTCTCGTCGGCTTCGGCACCTTCAGTGCTGTAACCCGCGCCGCCCGCACCGGCAGAAACCCGCAGACCGGCAAGCCACTGAAGATTGCCGCCAAGACCAACGGCAAGTTCTCTCCCGGCAAGGCCCTCAAAGACCTGACCGCAAAACCGGCAAAGGCTGCCAAGGCACCGGCCAAGAAGAAATAGGAAGTATGAGGGGCTCATCCGGAGCCCCTTTCTCTATGTGTCTTCGACGCTCCTCCGGTGCATGAATGGAACCAGTATGACCGACCTGTATCTCGACCATCCCCTGCTAACCTCCCGTTACTTCTATCCCTGCCCGAATCACTTTGAAGGGCCATTCTTTGTCAACGGTGACGGGTTCCGCCTGGGATGCCGTTACCTGAACCAGTCGGATGATGGGCCGACTATTATCCACTTCCACGGCAATGGGGAGACGGTCGAGGACTATCTGGGTGACTTCGAGGATCGCATAACGGGCATGGGAGCCAATCTACTGCTGGCGGAATACCGGGGGTACGGCATGTCTGACGGTGTTCCGGGACTTACCGCCATGCTGGAGGATGTACAACTGATCGTGGAGGCCAGCGGAGTGCCTCCGGAGAGGATCGTATTCTTCGGGAGATCACTCGGATCACTGTATGCCGCACACGGAGCATCGCTCTATCCGCAGGCTGCCGGATTGATCATCGAAAGCGGTCTGGCGGATCCCTTGGAGCGGATACTGGTCCGCATTGAACCGCGCCACGTGGGAGCAACGATGGAGACTCTTCAGGCGGCGGTGGACCGACACCTGAACCAGCAGCATAAAATCCGGGCATTCAAGGGACACGTACTGATTCTGCACACCCGCAACGATGATCTGGTCAGAGTCTCCCACGCCGAACGGCTTTACGAGTGGGCAGATGAACCAAAGGAGCTGAAGATATTTGAGCGGGGCGACCACAACAGCATCATGGCAGTCAACGAGGATGCCTACTTCAGCGCGGTCGAGCGGTTCATCGCTTCGTGTCTGCCAAGCGGGTAACGTAATGCCCCGGCATTCATTCTGGAGGGGTTCACGCGGCGAATGGTATCTGGTCATTCAGGCCGTACTGTTCCTGCTGGTGATATTCGGGCCGGTAACTAATTGGTATGTTGCAGAGTGGGTATACCCGTTCACGCTGATCGGAACAGTGGCCGGAGGTGCTATGTTTTGTGCGGGTGTAGTACTGTCGTCATCTGCAGTGATCAACCTCGGCAGGAATCTCACCCCGTTGCCGGTCCCCAAAGAGAATGCGGCTCTGATAACTACAGGAGCCTACCGGCTTGTCCGGCATCCTATCTACAGCGGTATCATCCTGATGGCGTTCGGCTGGGGTTTGTGGCGACACAGCTGGCTGACGGTTTGCTACTCGCTGCTGCTCCTGATATTCTTTGACGTCAAGTCACGCTTTGAAGAGCGACTGCTGCAGGAGCGATTTCCGGACTATACCGGGTATCAGCGTCGTGTGCGAAAGCTGCTGCCGTTTGTCTACTGAATGCATATTGACACCACGGCTGCACTTCACTATAGTTGTCATGTGATAACGTATAGCGCATGACAATTATCTGGAGGTCGCATGCTTCTGCCCACCGTTCGCCAGCAGCAGGTGCTGGACTTCGTTCAGTCTCACATCGACAACAATGGGTACCCACCAACGCTACGGGAAATCTGCGCCCACCTGGGAGTATCCGGCACCCTATCAGCCATGCGGCATCTGGAGGCCCTGGAAAAAAAAGGATACATTAAGCGAGACTCTAGCTCCCGAGGGATTGCCGTCACCACGCCCACCACCGACACAGCGTCGCTTCCAATAGCAGGAACTGTCAGGGCTGGCTCTCTCTCTCCGGTAGTAGAGGACATCACCGGTTATATCTCCGTGGATCGGGCACTTATTCATGGCGCAAAGTTTTTCCTGCGGGTCAAAGGGGACTCCATGATCAATGCCAATATCTGTGAAGGTGATCTCGTACTTGTGCGCCCACAACCACTGGCCGATAACCGGGACATCGTAGTTGCCATGGTAGAAGGCGAAGCGACGCTGAAGCGCTTCTTCCGGGAGAAGGAGACCATCCGCCTGCAGCCCGAGAATCAGACGATGGCTGCAATCATTATTCCCGAGGGCTCACATGACGTAACCATCATCGGAAAAGTGGTCGGCGTCTACCGTGACCTGGGGTGAGCCCCATGCGGATCAAGGAGCCGATACGCGTTGCCGTGGTCTTTGGCCCGGGGCACACTATAAAGCCGGTCTGGTTTGACTGGCACAACCGCAAGCATGCCATACTCGAAACCACCTACACCTGGATTGACATGAAGGGGAGCGCCAAGCGCCTGCACTTCTCTGTGCGGGATGAAAACGGACTGTACGAGTTGACGTATAATATTGTTGAACAGACCTGGGAGCTAAGCCGAATCGAAGGGTATTGATCATGCAGCTTCAGTAGTGGATTACCCATGACCGGACACCGAACCATTCTCCACATCGACATGAATGCCTTCTTTGCCTCGGTCGAACAGGCGGCCAACCCGGACCTGCGCGGGAAACCTATCGCCGTGGTGGGCGGCCATGGTCGCACGGTTATAACAACCAGCTCCTACGAGGCCAGAGCCAAGGGCGTAAAGACCGGCATGGCGATCTGGGAGGCAAAACGGGCCTGCCCGGAGCTGATCATCGTCGTCGGCGACAACAGGAAATATACCCATACATCCACCAGAATAAACGAGATCTTCCGTGACTATACCCCGGAGGTCGAGGCCTTTAGCATCGACGAGAGCTGGCTGGATGTCACCCATTCCCTCTCCATCTTCGGCAGCGCCGAGAACATCGCCTACCTGATCAAGGCCCGCATAAAACACCTCTTCGGAATAACCTGCTCCATCGGTATCGCCCCCAATAAGCTGCTGGCGAAACTCGCCTCTGACATGCAGAAACCGGATGGACTGACCACCATCAGCCCGGAAGACGTGAGCCGGGTACTTGAGCGGATGCCCATCAAGGAGCTGTGCGGCATCGGTCGTAAGATGGAACGCCACCTCAACATGCTGAGTATTTACACCTGTGGGGAGCTGGGACGATATGACGAGGCCATACTGACCGGAAAGTTCGGGATCATCGGCACGCGCCTGAAAGAAATGGGGCAGGGGATTGACAACACACCGGTGGTGCAGTTTGGCAGGCAGGATGATGTCAAGAGTGTCGGGCATAGCCGCACCCTGGAGCGGGACATCGACGACCCGGCGGAGATACGGCGGTTTCTGCTGCAGCTCAGCGAGATGGTCGGCAGCCGGGCCAGACGCTACAACGTCAGCGGCAAGACGATCCATCTGTACGTGCGCTACGCGGACTTCTTTTCCTCATGGGGCAAGCAGGCGACACTGAAGAGCTACATCAACCTCAGCGACGAGATCTATCGGGCGGCGCTGGGCATCCTCAACACGGTTGAACTGGAGCAGCCCGTCCGGCTCCTGGGAATCAGCCTGAGCAACCTCAAGCACCAGGCGGAACAGCTGCCGCTCTTCGAGGAGGAGCGCAAAAAACTATTTGCCACTCAGGCTATGGATAGCATCAACGACCGCTACGGCAGGATGTCAGTGACCTTCGGCACCCTGCTGCCGGGGAAAGAGAAAGCGGGGAGCCACGTAATCCCGCCCAGCTGGCGACCGGATGGGGTAAAAAATATCGATATAGAGTAGATCTCACGATTCTGTCTAATTCACATTTCACAGAAATCAAAAGCATCCGCAACCATTCGGATTGACCGAGCCGGTGTAAATCGATACATTCACCCCCAGAGCCGACTCGATGATGAATCAAGAATCTCACAAAACGAGCCCACCATGAAAATCGACAACCTCCTCATACACCTGCACAACAACGTCGAAGCTTTCACCTTCAAACCTCGTCATCTGGAGCATATTCGAAAAAATCTCCCTAATTTGCGCATTACTGTTGCCGGCGGGAACCAGGACTTTCGTGAAAAACTACCCGAAGCCGAATGTGCACTGGTCTGGGTGTTCAAACCAGAATGGTATGCCGATGCTCCAAGATTAAAAGCTCTCTTTACTCCTGCTGCCGGGCATGACTGGGTAGCCGCAGACCCGACCGGTCGTGTGCAGACATTCTACGGCAGCTTTCACGGACGTATCATGCGCGAAAGCCTTCTTTCGATGATACTATACTTCAATCGGCAACTCCGTAAATCGGTCAACGACCAGAAGCACAGGACGTGGGGACGTCTCGACTACAATAACTGCGTAGCGCTCTTCCAGCAGAAGGTACTGATAGTCGGGTATGGTTCACTGGGGAAATCGATGGCGGAGCTGTTGAAAGCGTTCGGAGCCAGAATAACCGGCGTCAAACGAAACGTAACCGGAACTGAAAACACACTGTATGTTGACACCGTGATCACCTTCGACAGGCTGGAAGAAGAACTCCCGGATGCCGACCACGTCGTTCTGCTCCTCCCGGGAGAACCGGAAACCGACAACATTTTCACGGAGCAACGTTTCAGGGCCATGAAGCCGGGGTCTTATCTTTACAACCTGGGACGAGTAAACTGCTACCGGGAAGAAGACCTTCTCTATGCGCTCCAGAACGGGCCCCTGGCGGGGGCCGGACTGGATGTCTTTGCCAATGAGCCACTACCTGTCACGTCACCGCTCTGGGAGCAGCCGAATCTCCTGATCACCCCCCATTCCAGCGCCATCAGCCAGGAATACATCGATCTCTTCGTTGAAGAGTGGCTGACGAAACTCCAACTGACATGATAGAACTACAAAAAACAGGAGACGAAAGATCCACTCCGAATTGAATTGGGTACCCTGGACGCGCAGAATATTGTTATTGCCGAACTGCATTCGATGATAGAAAAACTGCAGTGTAATAAAAGATAGATACCAAGACAGGAGCTCACCATGGCGATGACCGTAGAAATCAGGAACAACAAGCTCTGTATAGAGATCGACCTGGAGAAACCAACCCCCTCATCCTCCGGCAAGACGCTGGTGGTCGCCAGCACGCTGGGGAACGCAGTTACCACCGCCGAGGTGGATGGCAAGCCGATCACCATCGGCCTGAACGCCTACATCAAGAAGTAATGAAGGCGGAGGTCTACTCCATTACCTACCGGATCCCCTTGACGGATGCCCAGCAGGCCAGGCTTGACAGGAAATGGCCCGACGGCGATCCGCTTATCTCCTATGAGAAGATTGTTTTTCTGCTGGAGCCACTGCCGGTAGAAGACGTCTACTGGTCGCACCATACGGGACAGTATCTCTATTTTACGGTGCGTGGGGACGACCGAGACGGTACGGTCGCTGAGGTAATCGAACGACTCGAAACAAAGCTGGGGCGGGTATGACGGATATGCAGCTAACGACGACGCGAGCATTCAATAAATGACCTGTCCCTTCTGTAAGGAAGACATACGTGACGGAGCCATCAAGTGCAAACACTGCGGATCAACGCTCAGCCCGGATACCTACGTCAATAACATCGTCAATCTTACTACTGACGAGATTCGCGCCTTCGCAGGGACGAACGCATACTACTACATCCAGGCTTTTGCCAGGTTCACCGCTACGGGGTGCGAGAAGTACAGCGTCACCTGGAACTGGAGCTGCTTCGGCTTCACATTTGTCTGGATGCTTTACCGCAAAATGTACGCCGCGGCGTTGATAACCTTTCTTGTGTTCTGCATCCCCGGCGTGAACATCCTGCTGCACCTCGGGGCCGGAATGGTCGGGAACTACCTGTACTACAGACACACCACAGCGAAGATTCTCGAAGCACGCGCTACCCACCCACCACACAATCTTGTTCCGATCCTGCAGGAAATGGGAGGGGTAAACAGATGGGTTGTCTGGGCCACCCTCCTCCTCAGTATCCTGCTGGCAATCGCCGTGGCAGTTTTCTTTTCAAGGATACTTGCGACCATGCGGCAGTTTGATGGAATAACGATATGATAATCCGCAGATCCGCAGTTACCGTCGGTAAGAGTGGCAGCACTACATTCAAAGAGACAGGATCAACATGAGAGTATCCTTTCAAGAACTATTGTCAGCATCGCCAGTAATTCTTGGTGAAGGAGCAGTCATCGAGCGCTTACGGCGCTCGCCAGACGTTCAGCTTGATGAGTATGTCGTCAATTCGGCGTTGATCTATCAAGATGCCGGACGCCTGGCCCTGGAGACGATCTGCCGCCAGTATCTGGATATCGGGCAGCGCTTCGACCTGCCGCTGCTTATCTCCACTCCGACATGGCGCGCGGGCAAAGAACGCATTGCAGCAGCGGGTCTCGCCGGCCGTGACCTTAACGGCGACAACTTCCGCTTTCTGGCTGACCTTTGTTCAACATACGGCGATTATGCCCGCAAGGTAGCCATCTGCGGATTAATGAGCTGTCGGGGGGATGCCTACAAACCTGAAGAGGCCATGACAGAAGATAAAGCGGAAAAGTTTCATACTTGGCAGGCGGAAGCTCTTGTGACATCCGGAGTAGACGTGCTGCTGGCGTCTACCCTGCCGGCCCTCAGCGAAGCGATAGGTCTGGCACGGGTTTTTGCGGCAACCGGACTGCCGTACCTGATCAGCTTTGTCGTGCGACCGGAAGGGACACTACTGGATGGAACGCCACTCCACAGAGCCATCGACATTATCGATACATCCGTTACCCCGTGCCCGCTGGCATACCTGGTAAACTGTACGCACACCTCGGCCTTTCATCGTGCCATGCTTCACGCAACCAACTCATCGCAGCTGGTCAGGGAGCGGGTCATCGGCCTGCTTGCCAACACCGCCGCACTCACTCCGGAAGAGCTGAACAACAGCGCGGAATTAATAGAGGAGGATCCGGAACTATTTGGCAGAAGAGTAGCGGCTCTTCATGGAGAACTGGGCATGAAGCTGCTTGGGGGCTGTTGCGGAACCGATAACCGACACATCGAGTGCCTGGCCAGGAATCTTTCAAACCCGGCTATCGGATAAATTCCTCGAAGCTTGCTTCGTTGAAAAAATCAATTACTGCCGTGATACCTCGTAGCTTGCTGCGGGGTAGTTCATTCGCAACAAAATGCGATTTGTTGAATCCGAAGACTACTTTATATAATCGAATCAGCTCCCGCCTCAATTTCTTCCCTGACTGTCGTCAACAATTCTGCGCAAACCACGATCAGTTCCTGCCGCAGGCCCTCCGCTTCTGATGAAAGCGCAATATTTACCGACTCTGCAAAATATTTGAATTTGGCAACTACATCCTCAAACTGTTCAATGGTGCAATTCATAACGCTACCTTTCTGTCGCTCAAAGCATGCTTATTTCAAACTTTCCCTACCGGGGCAATGTACACAGCAAACTCATCTCTGCCATCGACGCCGATCAGCTCATCGACAAAAACCTGGTCGTATGCTGCGATAGCGCACGTACCGGCTCCAATCGCTTCACACGCAAGATAGAGATTCTGGCAGACATGGCCGGCATCCAATGCAATAACCTTATAAGATGCCTCTGCATAGCGCCATTCTGTCCTGACCGGAATAACGGACCATATAAAAGTGACCGCTGCCTGGCCGGAAAAGCTTTGGCCACGGGTGGCAGCAGTCAGATGCGACGGGAAGTTCGTTACCTGCTTTTCTAAGACCAGGGCATGATCTATCGGCAGGTAGCGATAGATACCGTTCTCCACTCCGGTAACATTCAGAACGGCAAGATACGTTTCAAAGGGGTGGCGGCATCCTGCAGAAGGAACCGTGCGCAGGACAGCAGCTTCATGCAGCACGGTTCTGACTCCCTGTGTGGCCCAGAGCAGAAAGGCAAGTTCATCCAGGGAAAGCGGCTCCTGTATGAAACGTCTATGGCTTTTCCGGTTGGCCATGGCTTCTTGCAGATCGCATGACGGTATGTTCCAGGTATCTCTGCGTGGCAGTTCAAGCAGCGTGCTGTGTGGCTGAGCCGGTTTCTGGACCGGGGGTGGCGCTACCCCCTGGCTCTGTTCTGTCAGATAAAAATTGACCTCATCACGGATCAGGTCGGTCAAAAAGTACCTGCCGCTATCGGTTGTTATGGTCGGGTTCCTCTTCACGTCAACACTTTCTCCTGAAAAACCGGCCAGAGAGACAATCCCGTAAGAGATGCCGTATCATACACACTTTCAGTTCGCCCCTCTCTGATGTGCCTTCCACTGGTATTTGCCCTTGCCTCCCTGATTAAAAACCCCATGTATCATCGTACCGGAAATTTTTCCCCAGTACATCTGGTCGGCAGTCGCCCGGCGGAAATTAATCCTGTTGCCTTCAACAGTGAGGTCAAGCATATCCTCCCATTTTCCCTGAAGAAACATCCGCCCGGAATAATTTCCGGAGTCGCCGTTGATTACCATCCGTCCCGTGTAGCTGTTACAGTTGATATTCCATGTTCCGGCAAAGTTACCGGGTTCAGCCAATGCCACAGCTATCGTCGAAAACACCAACAGCACTGCAATCCACATGATCATTCGTTTCATGCCCGTTTCTCCTCTCCGGCTCCAGAAAGCTTTCAGTGTCACGGCAGAGCCTTTGCCATGGCACCGAGTGTGAGAAAATCTGCCGATCGTTGCAACATTAAGTGACGACCTTTGAGATAATATCCGGAAACTACCATAGCTCACTTCTGATTTGCATAAAAAATATCCACCGGGCCCGTACCGATCAACCAATCAGCCTATCTGCGGCCACTATGATGGCCACCCACAGCAGCAGGCTCATCGGGTGGGACAGTGCCACCTTGATGTCCTGCCGTGACGGGATGCTGGCAGCAATGCAGAGATAAACACCCAGGTAGACTCCAGCAAGAATTTTCAGCGAATCCTGCGCAATCGTGTCCTTTTGCAGCAACAGGAACAGACCAGCGACCAGCCACAGCAGAGGAGCAAGTGCCATGGGTGCTGCCGATATGAAATTGACTCTGGCGGAGACGCTTCCCAGTTGCCAGCGGTTGCCCTCACGGTGCGGCCATATACTGAATCCGGTTGGCTTGGCGCCCAGCAGCAGGGCAACCGTGAAGTGCGCCATCTCATGCATGATGGTGACCGGCAGATTTGAAAGCACCAGCATAAAAGCGCCGCTCATTGCAATCCGTCTATGGATGTAGCCGATTGCCAATAGCGGGACAACTGCCAGAATGATGTCGAGTTGTACCCACTTCATCCATTCGCTGCAGCGGAGTGAATCGATGCCAGCATGGCTACCATTTCATCTTGGATCAGACCGTTACTGGCCACGATCCTGTCATTGTAGATATCGTAGGCAGAACCATCAAAGGTCGTTACCAATCCGCCCGCTTCTCGCACCAAAAGGACGCCCGCAGCCACATCCCAGGCTTTCAGTTTCAATTCCCAGAACCCGTCGAGACGACCGGCAGCCAGATATGCCAGGTCGAGCGCAGCGGCGCCGGCCCTGCGGATTCCTCGCGCTTGCTTCTGAAAGGCAATAAAATGTGCAAAATTGTTGGCGGGATCGGTAGCGCAATCATAGGGAAAGCCGGTCGCAAGCAGCGCATTGCTCAACGGGGTGCGAACGGACACAGACAGACGGTTGCCGTTAAGGAATGCTCCTCCATCTTTGGACGCGGTAAAAAGCTCGTCGTACACCGGGTTGTAGATTGCTCCGGCTACCAGCTCCCTGTCCTCTTCAAGCGCAATCGATGAACAGAACCACGGGTATCCATGAGCATAGTTGGTTGTGCCATCCACCGGGTCGATGATCCAGCGGCAGGGGGAACCGCTCTGAAGGTAGTCCCCTTCCTCGGCTACTATGTCATGATCGGGAAAATGAGTGCGTAAGTGCTCCACAATCAGCCGCTCCGACTCCTTGTCAACCTCGGTGACCAGATTTTTGTCCCCTTTCATCTCAATATCGAAAGAAGAGGTAAAGCGGGACTTTTGATAACGTCCGGCAATCCGTGCCGCCTCAACGGCTGCCTGCAGATAGGCATGGTAAGAACGTGAACTCATGTCAACTCCCTGTTTTTCTTTAAAATCTAACTGTTGAGGTTCTTGTAAAAAGACAACTTACGGCAAAAACGTTAACCCCCTGCTTCGCTCCACTCGCTTCCCCCCTTACATAAGGGGGGATTGAGGGGGGTTACAAAGTGTGAGCTTGAACAAACAGGGATTTTTGTAAGGGGCTCAGCTTAATTCCAATTCCAGATCAAAGATGATCTCAAGGCAGTGAGGACGTCGGCAACAGAGGCCTACAGACAGTTCGTTGAGGAGCCGATGACGAGCCAACGACTTGTACTGAGCAGAGTCGAAGTAAGAGATGCCTTTGATATGGAATTGGGATAAGCATACTTCACTGTCCCGCCACTTGCTTGTCAATCTTGTCCACCCGCGTATCCACGGCCCGTTGGATTCCCTGCGTGTCACCTTTCAGCTTCACGAACATCCCGGTTATCTGTGTCGAAAATGCCTTGAAGATGTAGACGCCGATAATACAGAAAATGGTGATCCTGAGAACGATCGCCAATCCTTTGGGAAGCAGGTTCGAAAGCATTTTGATGGCAAACATCGAGCTGATGATCAGCAGGGCGATAATTCCTAGATGCTTGAACAGCGGGCGATGATTTTTTGCCCATTCAGTCGGAGAAAATGCGGTAGATGATGCAACATGTATTGGTGCGGAGGTGGTGGGTTGTGATGCTGCTGATTTGTTCTGGCTGGCTGGTTTCTTTTGTGGCTCAGATTCCTTGATGGTCTGGACTCTGGAACGATATTGAGATGGAACGGTTGAATAGTCGTTGGTGAGATTCGTTACTCCCGATTTATCGACATATCTGTAGAAGTCGGCAGTTGCCAGAAACGGCTCGAAAATAAACAATAATGCAATCAACAGTAGGCTGTGGTACACAAGATTCAAGCCGAAAAGACATCATTCAGATCAATGATCAGATCACCAAGCAGCGGAACAGCGACCTTGTCTCGCGAGACGTACATTTCCGGCCTGCCATATTCACATCCATTGATTAATTTAAAGACGGCGCGCTCAAACTCCAAGTGCAACATCCTTGGGAGATAATGTTGCATGGGGAAAATTTATACGCAGTTAAGCATCGCAGACCGAACGATGATCCAAACCCAGTTGAATCTTGGAAGCAAACCGGC